>Ga0137409_10001407_pt1 | contig 26008 bp, 20 predicted proteins | sample CZODoug1_16funga_FD_122059 | JGI IMG/M metagenome (GOLD analysis project Ga0137409, IMG submission 122059) | Vadose zone soil fungal communities from Angelo Coast Range Reserve, California, USA - CZODoug1_16fungal (Hybrid Assembly) | ecosystem: Environmental > Terrestrial > Soil > Vadose zone...
AAGCTCGAACCCCATCCGCGTCATCCTCAATTCATTCTGACCGTTCACGGGCTCGGCTACCGCTTCGCCGCCGACCGCGGGTGAACTGTAGCGGCGGTCTATGACCGCCGACAGACCGGCGGTCACAGACCGCCGCTACAGTCTATTTGGCGCGGATACGGTCGAGCTCGGGCTTGACAACGGCCTGGTAACACTCGGGGCAAACGCCGTGGCTGAAGGAAGCTTCTGTGCGCTGTGTGATGTACTGTTCGATCCCGACCCAAACGGCGTGATCATCTCGGATTTTCTTGCAATACATGCAGGTTGGCAAAACACCTTCGAGCCTCCTGACATGTTCCTGGAGTCGAACGATCCGCTCGGCGACCATCAAGCGGGCTCTCAGTTCCTCAGGATCGTAAGGTTTTGTAACAAAATCATCGGCGCCGGCGTTCATCGCTTCGAGGTAGCGGTCTTTGCCCCTAAGGGCAGTAAGAAGAATGATGTAGCAATAGTTCGGCATATCCGCCGCCCTAACGGTGCGGCAGAGTTCGATGCCGTCCAGTTCCGGCATGAGCCAATCTGAAATGATCACCGAAAACTTGCTGTCGCTGAGAGAATCCAGCCCTTCACGGCCATTTGTCGCACATGTGACCTCATGGCCGTCCTGCTCGAGCAGGATTCTCAGCATTTCACGTGAATCGGTGTCGTCCTCGACGATTAGAACTCGCATAGTGCGGTGTTTAGAATCTATAGCAGGGACGGAACGACCCGCAATACGTGCTTTTCGGTCCCTCGCAAAATCGTAAGTGTTGTATTTACGTCGGGTTGGGAGTCGGTGAGCATACGATGGAGGGCATCGATGACGGCTACCGGGCGGTCGCCGAAGCCTACAATGATGTCGCCTTCATGCAATCCGGCGCGTTGGGCAGGGCTGTTCTGCTCGATGCCGACAACGAAAATGCCGCTTCCGGCCTCCAAATGGTGACCACGCACCAGGGCGCGGTGAACCGGCACGTTCTGTCCGGCGACGCCAATATATCCACGCTGGATCTTTCCATCCTTGATCAGGCGGCCTGCAACGAACTTTGCAGTATTGATGGCGATCGCGAAGCAAATTCCCTGCGCGGGCAAAATCACGGCCGTGTTCACACCAATGACTTCGCCATGGGACGTAATCAGCGGCCCGCCCGAATTACCGGGATTTAGTGCCGCGTCCGTTTGAAAGACATTATCAATCAGGCGGCCCGACTGCGATCGCAGGGAGCGCCCAAGTGCGCTGATCACGCCGGACGTTACGGTGCACTGGAAACCGTACGGATTTCCGATCGCGATGACAAGCTGGCCCACTCGAACCGCTTGCGAATCGCCGAGTGCGGCAGGAACAAGATTGGGCGCCGTGATCCGCACGACTGCGAGATCCGTATCCGGATCATCCCCGATCTTATCCGCCTGGTACTTCTGTCCCTCCGACAGCGTGACTTCGATTCTACTCGCACCGTGAACAACATGACTGTTGGTGAGAATGAATCCGTCCGGCGTGAAGATGAAGCCGGAACCCGAACCTGCACGCTTATCCTTTTGATTAACCTCGATATTCACCACCGACGGACTCACGCGCTCTGCAGCCGCAATGACCGCTTCCGAATAGGCATCGAGAATACTGGTGCTGGTGCTCATGCTCTGAACGTTATGCCTGAAAGGGAATTTTTCAAGACGGGGGGAATTAGCCGCGGATTTCACGGATTACGCGAATGGCGCGCAATTAAGAACCGTTGATGCGCGCCATCCGCGTAATCCGTGAAATCCGCGGCTAATTCTTTTAGGCCTCTCTCTTGTTCTCGAGATAGAACTGCATCGCGGGGGTGATGATCAATGACAGAACCATTGAGATCAGAATGCCGCCAATGACTGCGATCGCCAAAGGCTGAAGCATTTGCGAACCGGCGCCGAGAGCGAGAGCCAGGGGCAGCATCCCCGCAACCGCCGCAAGGGCTGTCATCACGATGGGTCGCAGCCGCCGGCGTCCCGCCTGAATGATGGCTTCGTCGGCAGGCATCCCTGCGGCACGGAATTTCTGATTGGCGTCCAGCAGGAGAATACCGTTCTTCGCCACGATGCCGATCACCATGATCAGCCCCATGAAGGAAGAAACGTTGAACTCCGTTCGAGTGATCAGGAGAGCCAGGAAGACTCCTGAAGTTGAAAGGAGCGCCGATGACAGAATTGCAACGGGCGCCGTGAACGATCGGAATTCGAACAGCAGCACGAGGAAAATGAGCACGACGGCGAGCAGGAGAACAACGACGAGATCCCTGAACGATTTCTGCTGCTCCTTGTAGGTTCCGCCGTAGTCGACCCGAATCGCCGGAGGCAGCTTCAAATCGGCGACGGTCTTTTGCACTGCGGCAACACCGGTACCCAGATCCACGCCTTCAAGGCGTGCTGTGACTTGAACGTCGCGTTGGAGATTCTCGCGGATGACTTCGGTCTGGCCGGGTAGTTCGGTAATCGAAGCAATAGAGCCAAGCGTGGATGTCCCTCCATTGGAATTCACCAGCATGGTATTGCTCATCGCTTCCAGTGACGCCCGATTAGCAGCGGGGAAACGGACGCGAAGGGTATAAGGACGCTCATTGATGATCACCGGCGCGGTGGCAGGTTCGCCGTCCATGATGGCCGTCGTCGCAATGCCGAGATCGTCCGCCACGAAACCAGCACGGGCTGCAGCCTGCGGATTAATCGTGAAAACTACGGCGGGCCCGCTGGTTGTGTTTTCGATTCCGTCTGCGACGTCCACTACGGGCGTCTTCCCGTCAATCATGACTTTGCCAAGCGCATCCGCCACCTGCGGCGCCCACGTGGAGAGGAGCTCGGCGTCGTCCGAAAAGAGTTTCACGACGACGGGCTCCGGGGCGCCCGTCAAGTCCCCGATCATGTCCTGCAAGACCTGAATGAATTCCACGTCCAGCGCCGGTTCCGCAGTTTTTACTTTGTCCCGGATTTCACTGATGACTTGTTCAATGTCCCGTTTGCGGTCGTCCTTGAGCTTGACGGCAAAATCGCCCGTGTTGGGTTCGGTCACCGGAAAGATGCCGAGTTGCAGTCCGGTGCGCCGCGAGGTGCTTTCGACCTCGGGCACGGAGTGAATGAGCTCCTCGACGTGGTTGAGAACATGATTGGTTTCCTGTAACGAGCTGCCGGGCGGCATCACATAGTCGAGAATGAATCCACCTTCGTCGAACGCCGGAAGCAGGCCGCTGCCGAGCTGTCCGTAGCACAAATACGAAGCAACAATCAGAAGCACGCACAGCACGCCGATCATCGAAGGATGGCGCAGACTGCGACGCATCCAGCGCTCGTAGAACCGGATAATGCGGCCGAAGAATCCTGTTGTGTGCGCCTCCTCCTGTGACACTCCCCCGTGTCGGCGTATGAGACGCGTACTCAGATTGCTCGTCCAGACCAGTGCAAGAACCAGCGAAGTCAGCAGTGCAACGCTCATCGCAATAGCAAGGGCACTGAAGAAGGTTCCGATTACTCCCGTTATGGTGATCAGCGGCAGAAATACGACGATCGGCGTCAGCGTGGAGCCGATCAAGGGAGCCGTCAGTTCTTTGAGAGCGCTGGCCGTTGCCTGAAGAGGCCCTTCACCGTTGTCGCGATGCAGGACGATGTTCTCGACGACCACAATTTTGTCATCAATCACCAGTCCGACGGCGGCCGCAAGCCCGCCGAGCGTCATCAGGTTGAAGCTTTGACCGAGGAGCTTCATCGCGATGAAGGTCACGACTATCGTCACGGGAACCACGAGCCCGGTCATCAGCGCGGTGCCCCAGTCGCGCAGGAACAGCCAGATGATGAAACCGGCGAGCAGAAGTCCGATGATGATTGAGTCGCGCACGCTGGCAATGGATTCCTTGACGATGTTGGACTGGTCGTAGAAAGGACGCACAGCGACGCCGGAGGGAAGCCCCTTGCCGATAATGGCCATCTCCTGGTGGACTTCGTCGGCAACCTGGACCGTGTTGCTGTCCGGCTGCCGGTTCACGCTCAGCAGCACAGCAGGTTTCTGATTCGCGCTCACAACCGTGTAGACCGGCGCCACCGCAGGCGCGACGCTTCCGATGTCGCGAACTCGAATCGGCACGTCGTTGACATTCTTGATGACGATGTCGCCGATTTGTTCCGGAGTTTGGACCTGCGCGGTGACCAGGCCCAGAAAGAGCTGGTGGTTCCGGCTCATCAAACCCGGGGAATCGATGACGTTCGTGCGATTGATGGCCGTCACGATATCCGTCACCGAAACCCTGGCACGCAGCATCGATGCGGGGTCGAGTGTGACGTGAAACTCCGGCTGCTCGCCGCCCTGGACAACGACGCTGGCGACTCCCGTGAGACGGTTCAGCCGTGGCTTAATGTCGTACGTCGCCATCTCCCAAAGCTGCGTTTGCGGAACGGTATCCGATGTCAGGCTGTAACCGATGATCGGAAAACTCGCAAAATCGAGGCGATTGGTCTCGATTTTGGCAGTGGGAGGGAGACTGCTTTGAACACGCGAGACCGCTGCGTTCACGAGCTGCAGCGTGTCCACCATATTTACGGTCCAGTTGAAGAACAGGCCGATCTCCGCCGAACCGCGGCTCGTGATAGAGCGAACCTCATCGAGACCGGGCACGATGTTGACGGCTTCCTCAATTGGCCGCGTGATGGTGACCTGCATCTGCTCGATCGGCATCACGCCGTTATCCACACCGATAATGATGCGTGGAAAGTTGGTCGTGGGGAACACTGCAACCGGAATGCTGAGCGCTTCGTAGATTCCGACGACCGTCAAAACGAGAATCAAAAAGATGATCGAACTCGAATGGCGGGCAAACCAGTATCGATCCGAATTCTCCAGTTCGCGATCTCGCAGGTCCAGACGCTCTAATTCTGGGTGTTCAAGTTTCATGCTTGTCCAATCCGCTGTGCCGGATTACGGCCGCTCCGCGGCTGTAATTGCTACTTCTCGTCCTCTTCCTCTTCTTCCTTCGGAGGCTGGATCTGAAGCTTCGTCTTCGCCAGGACTTCCGGATCCAGTTTATTCAGCTCGAATGCTCCCGTTGTTACGACACGCTCGCCGCTGACAAGGCCTTCGGTAACCTGCACGTTACCGTTGTCGTGGATACCTAACGTGACGCTTTTCTTTTGAGGCTTATTGTCCGCGGTCGCCACCATCACGGACGTGCTGCCGGATGTGCTGGTCAGCACGGCGGCCTCCGGGATGATGAGCGCGTTCGGCACCGATTGAGCAATCGTTTCCACGCGGAGGCTGGAGCCGGGCTTCAGGCGACTACCAACGTTCGCGGCCTGCACCCACACTTCAACAGTGGTGCTGGTGGGATCGAGGGCCGGACTGACGATCGTGACTTTACCGGGAATGGGAGCGCCACCGTCGGCAGGAATGAAACGGGCGGAATCGCCGACCTTCAGAGATTTCGCTTCGTCCTGAGAAACATGAGCCCGGGCCACGATCTGGGAGAGATCCATCACCGTAATGATGGCGCCGCCGCCCGCCGGCATCTCACCGGCAAAGAGCGGGCGGTCGGTAACGACACCACTGATCGGGCTCGTGATCCTCGAATAGGCGAGCTGCGCCTGCGCGGATTCGTATCGTGCTTTTGCGGCGTCGCGCTGGGCCGCCGCGCCTTTAAGCGTCTGGTCCTGGCTGATCGCCTGCAAAGCCTGAAGGTGCGTGCGCGCGAGCTCGTTCTGGTTCCGTGCCTGCGTGAATGCGACCAGGGCGTCGTTCACATCCTTTTGCGCTATCGCGCCTTCCTTGAACAAGGTCTGACGGCCCTGATAAACCTTTTGCTGCGCGTCCATTGTTTCTTTCGTTGTCTGAACGTCCAGCTCCGATTTGCGGAGATCTTCGGGCACTGTGGCTCTGGCCGTTGTCTGATACGCCGCTTCCGCCTGATCGTACGCGGCTTTCGCCTCTGCAACAGTGCCGGCCAGGTCCTGGTTCTCGAGTTCCGCCAGCAGCTGGCCTGCACGAACAGTCGAGCCTTTCTCCACGTAAAACTTTTTGATGGGAGCTGTGATCTTCGGAACAATCGCCGCCTGCTGCAGGGGATAAAGCACAGCATCGGCCTTGACCTTGAGTTGGATAGCCGAGCTCAGTACGGGCGCGACATCGACAGTAACCACGGGTTCGGGCTCTGCCTCCGGTTTAGCCTTGCAGTTCGACAGCAGGAGCAGGCCCATAGACAGGACAATTGGTTTAAGTTTCAACATGGCTAGAAGTTTCCAGTAACAGTCTGCAGGTTCGCAAGCGCAACGCGATATCGGGTCTCGGCGTCATCGAAAGCATTCCGCGACAGCACGAGAGTGTTCTGCGCATCGATCACTTCCAGAGCCGTGGACTCACCCGCCTGATAGCGCAGGTTGATCAACCGCAGGCTCTCGGTTGCGAGATCCGCCGCGCGCCGAAGGCGGTCCACCGCCGAACGGGCGACCAGGGCCTCATTATAAAAAGCATAGAGATTGCTCAGCAATTGGCGCTGAGCCTGCGTTAGCTGCACCTTCGCCTGTTGCTCGCGAAGCTGGGCCTGGCGCACTTTGCTGCGTTGAGTTCCCCAATCCCAGACCGGCACGGTCAGGTGACCCACGATGTAGTAACCGAGGGTCGGCAGCGCGCCGAATTGAGGTTGGGCGGCCTGGATGGCGTGAAGCGCGAAAGCGTTGGCCTCGAGACCGTAATTGGCGTCAATCGTAAATGATGGAAGCCGGGCATAGCGGGCGCTGCTGACATCCACACCTGCCTGGCGCAGGATCTCCTCGGCCACGCGGAGATCCGGATTCTGACGTTCTGCCATTACGCGAATATCAGGAAATGGCGGCAGCATCTGGGCCGAAGCGAGATCATCCACGACCGTGAAGTTCTCGTTCAAGATTGGAAACAGAAGCACCGCGAGATTCAAACGCGCGGTCTGCATGGCAAGCGACGCTTCCTCGAAGGTCTGGTTCTGCTGTTCGAACTGGATCTGGGCCTTCACGACGTCGGCATGCGCCACCTGGCCGACATTTTCCTGCTGCTGGGCGATCTCGAGAAAACGCGCGGCGTTCTGAGCCGACTGCTGGGCGGTGGCGTACTTCCGCTGAGACGTAACAAGAGCGTAGTAATTCCTCGTTACAGTAACGATCAGGCCGCGTTGTGCGATTTGGATTCTGGCGTTTGCCAAAGCTTCCGCCGCCTGCGCCCTGCGATACGGGGTTCTGAAAACATTATTTGGAGAGAGGTCCTCGTGCGCGACCCCCCACGCACGGTAAACGTGGACGCCGTCTTGCGTCACAAAGCGGCCGTTAGGAGTAATGCCGTCGCCCTGTGTGCCAAAGTAATTCGACACGGCGTTTACTGTTGGGCGCAACGAGTTTTTTGTCTGAAGCACATCCTCACGGGCGATCAGCGCATCGCTGACGGCGGTTAGATACTGGGTATCGTTCTGCTTCGCGCGGTCCAGCGCATCCTGCAGGGTGATGACCGGAGGGGGCGCCGCCTGCCCTTCGGGCACCACCAGCTGAATGGGCGGCGGCACAGTTGGCGGATTCTGTGCGAAAGCAGACGGCAACACCGAAAGCGCAAAGCTGAAAATACCCAGTCGAAGTCTCATCGGGCTTCCTTTCCGGATCTATTTACCGACGACCAGGACTTTGAAACTATCCGGGACATACCCCCGTCCACGTCCTCCACCGGCAGGAGCGGGAGCAGGCTCCGCGACCGGAACATACACATTATGAGTTTTCTCGTCGAGCGTGATCGTGCGGGCACCGCGTGCGGTCGCGACGTTCTCGAGGACTTCCCACTTACCGCCCATCTCATGCACGATGGTCAGCGTGCCGTCCCCGTTGGAACTGATGGCATATCCAGTCGATGGATCGAAAGCAACACCATCGGACCCCTGGCCGATAGCGGGAGTGGCCAGAACTTTTCCTGAATCCGGGTCGGAGACAATCATCAGCCTGTTGCCGCAAACCGAAAACAACTTGCGGTTCTTCACGTCGATGGCAAGTCCCGAGGGGCCGTCGCAGGGCTTCAGTGAATAACGTTTCGTAACGGAAGCTTTCGCCGCGTCGATCTCGACAACTTCACTCGTGTCTTCAATATTGACATAAACCTTGCCCTTGCCGTCGGCTACGGAGAACTCGGGTTTGCCCCCCAATGGAATCGTGCCGACGACGTTTCCGGTCTTCGCGTCGATAGCGGTCGAGTCCTTGGACCTGCCGTTAAACGTAAAGACGCGGCCGGAGTTGGGCTCAAACCTGATGGAATCCGGATTTTCACCCGTCATCACGGGGGTGCCGATTGGCTTCAATGTCTTCAAATCGAAGATCGTGACGTTATTGCCCCGGCCATTGCTCGTGAAACCCCGATTCAATGCGGAAGCGATAGCGATCCCATGGACGCCTTGCGTGTCGGGAATCTCGCCAACGACTTTGCCGGCGTCCGGATCTATAACGTTGACCTTGTTCGTGTGGGACACATATAACCGGCGTGCGGCACTGTCCATCGTAAGGTAATCCCAGCCGCCCTCGCCTCCAACCTTGATTTCCTTGAGAATGTGGTAGCCGGTTCCAGCGGCAATCGCCGACACGGTAACCAACAACACAGCCAGCAGGAATAGTTTGCGCATCGATCCGCCTCCTTTTAATCTTCCGGGAGTCTATACAGTACTGGACGACAAGACCTTAAAACAGGATTAATTCTTATTTATAATCTGGACTTATGCGAATTCTGGTTGTTGAAGACGAGCGCCGCGTTGCAAGCTTTGTTTGCCGGGCATTGCGGGAGAACGCTTATGCAGTAGACCACGCGGACACCGGCGAGAAAGCGCTGGAGATGGCGACCGGGACGTCCTACGACAGTATTCTTCTCGACGTCCGTTTGCCCGGCTTGAGCGGCATTCAGGTATGCCGCGAACTTCGCGACGCCAATGTCGATACCCCGATACTCATGCTCACGGCACGTGGTCTCGTCGAGCAGCGCGTCGAAGGCCTCGATGCGGGAGCCGATGACTACCTGACGAAGCCTTTCGCGGTCGCTGAACTCCTCGCCCGGGTTCGCGCACTGGTTCGCCGGCGCCTCAACAAAGGCGGACCGATGCTCCGGTATGCAGACATCGAACTGGATCGCCAGCAGCGGCGGGTCCGGCGTTGCGGACAGACGATCGCTCTGACTGCCAAGGAATTTGCGCTCCTCGAATTTCTCATGGGCCGGGCGCCCGATGTGGCATCCCGCACCGAGATCGTCGAGCATGTCTGGGACGCGCACTTTGACAGTGAAACGAACCTTGTGGAGGTTTACATCAACCGGCTGCGCCAGAAGATTTCCGTTCAGGGATCTCCGAAGATCATTCACACGGTGCACGGTGTCGGCTACTGCCTGAAGGTTGCAGAATGATCCGGGGACTGTCCATACGCTTACGCATGATGTTGTTGTTCGGCGCCGTTGCGGGAACCTTGCTCGCGCTGACCTTCACCGGATTCTATTTCGCGTTCGAGAAGGTCATGCGCAGTCAACTCGATCGCACGCTGACGGAGACCGCCGCACCGATCATCGCGGATCTGAGTGCGGACCCGGACGAAAAGGACGTCGATCAACTCGACCTCGTGGATCAATACTTCGAGGTGCTCAGCACGTCAGGCCAGGTTCTGCAGCGGTCAAAGAACCTTTCGTCCGACTTGCCATTGGCCGGCGAGGCTGGTTTTCAGACTGTTCAAACACGGAACACAGGAAGGATCAGGGCGGCGATAATCCCGTTTACGGCGGGAGACCAGTCGTTGTTCCTGGTCGTCGGGGCGCCCACGCGAAATGTCGAATCTGCCCTCCAAACCTTGCGTAATTTCGCTTTTGTTCTCTTCCCGACAAGCCTTCTGCTCACGGCCGCAATTTTCGGCTTCTACGCCGGGAACCTGTTTGGCCGGATCGACTCGGTTGTTGGACAGCTTCGGCAGTTCGTGTCCGACGCATCGCATGAATTGCGGACGCCGCTTTCGGTCCTCCGCGGAGAGACCGAATTGCTCCTCACACGGCCGAGGAGTACCGCCGAGTACGAGAGTGCGGCGCGAATCATGGATTCCGAACTGAAAAAACTGAGCCGTATCGTGGATGGCCTCTTCACACTGTCGATGGCGGATGCCGGCCAGCTCAGACTTGCGCCCGAACCGTTATATCTCGAGGAAGTCCTGGAAGAATCCTGCGGGTTGGCAGCGCCACTGGCAAATCACAAGCAGATCCACATCGAGCGGGAACTGCAGCGCGATGTTCTCTTTCGGGGCGACTGTGCATTCCTGCGCCAGCTCTTCCTGATCTTCATCGATAATGCGATCAAGTATTCGCCATCGGGCACACGGCTGCACATCACTCTGACTGCCGATAATGAGGTTCGCATTCGGTTCCAGGATCAGGGAATCGGCATCGCGAAAGAACACGTTCCACGAATCTTCGAACGGTTTTTCCGAGTCGCTCAAACCGGCTCCATCGAAACCCAAAGCGGCGGCCTGGGATTGTCGATCGCGCAAGCCATCGTCCAGGCTCACAGCGGTTCGATCGAGTGCGAAAGCGAACCGGGCGTTGGGTCGGTATTCACCATCCGGCTCCCGCTCACTTCACCTGCCGCGGTTCATTGACGGTCGAAGACTTCGCTTTCAGGCAGGCGGAAGAGGTACCGGACTGGTTTTGGCAACCACCGCATTCGGGATGAGCTCAGAGGCTTCCCGGCGTGAGGGCGGGTCGCATGAAACAGCCGGGTGATGAAAATTCCGCTGATTGCGGACAGATAGAGAATCAGCGACACTCCAAGAGCAAGAATAAACACGAGCGTCACCACAATCATGTAGATCTCGAACAGATACAGCATCGCGCATCCTCAGATTTCCTGGCTATTGGACAATTTTTTTGAGTATTTGACAATCGGGGCTTTGAGAAACGTGCACGCCGGTTACCTCTTCCTTTTTCCGCCGCTGGAAGCAAAGTCCTTCTCTGAAAAACTCGGACTCATAACGTAAGTCCACAGAACACAAGCGTTTGCATCTCCGTTTCGCAGGGGTCAATCCTGGTTCGGCTGATTGGCGCTTCATCGACCAATCCAGAAAACCATAGATTCCCTACAGTTTTGGTTGAACTCTATCCCCGAAGATTGATGATTGACACGAGGTTTCACAGGACTGAGCCTGGTTTTACTGTAGCGGCGGTCTATGACCGCCGGCGGATGGCAACGGTCATGCTTCTCGGTTTGCCAAACACGTTCACCCTCACATCACTCTGAAATGCAACTGGTCGCGCAAGTACGCGGGAATGGACGTGTGTACCTAATTCGTTGGAGGTAGAAACCATGGGCAACAGTGAGATTGATCTGTCTGTACGTTACAGCACACTTGTCAAACTAGCGCGAAATCTGCGCAGCTCACTGGCAGGAAGCCCAATACCATTTGGCCTGGCGAGGTGGCACTCAATGCTCGCTCAGACCGGAACGAAGAGATTCGTCATCTTTGCCGCCGCGGCTGCGATTGCGCTGCTCGGCTTGTTCGCCACAGGTCCTGCTGCAACCGCGACGGGCGTGCCGAGTGGAGAGAGCGGTTTTCTGCTTGGTGGTACGGCGCAAAATGCTCAGGATCCGGAGAACCCGGCGAACGACGTGATCAAGATCGATACATCGACGCCGCCATTCGATTGTATTGCTCCGGCCTTCCTGAATTGCACGTTCGGGACAGTCTCGCGCCGGCTGAATACCAAAATAGCGCTCCTCGACAACATGCTCGAATTCAAATCCTATTTTGCCGACCGGACCTGTGGGGGCGGGTCACCGCGCATTCAGCTTGCCATTGATCTTGATGGGGACGGCAACTCCGACGGCAACGCATTTGGATACACAGCTCCGCCCTTTGCCGCTTGTGCACCAAACCGCTGGCAATATGATGATCTGACTGATGAGTTGCCCCGATGGGACATATCGCAGTTCGTCGCGAAGGGCTTTCCCTCAGCCGCCAACATCTGTGCCAACCCGCTTTTCAGTTCAGACCCAGTCGTCTGTCCGTTTACGCAGCACAGCGGCTACATCCCGTGGATTGTATTCAAAACGGTGCTTAACACGCTTTTCCCGATGCATAAAATTTGTACAGGAGCGCTTGTCGATGATTCTTCCTGGGCCAAGGCTCCTCCTGTCAACGTCCCCGCCATCAATGCTCTGCTCGTCGTGTTCCGTCCCGTTCCCACCCCCGCGGGCGTCGCATACTACGACATCATCTCGATGGGCCGCGCCACGTGGGAAGATCGCGAGGACAGCGTTGGCCGTGGTTTCGCCCAGGGCTGCGGGCGCGTCAATGATGATCCCGACGACAAAGTGGATGGCGATTGCGACCATGACCATGACCACGATAGCGACGACCAGGAGTTCGACCAGAAGCGGCACGAAAGGTGGCATTGACGATCGGCCGACAAGAGCAGACTACTGCGGGACTTTAACCGCGTAGGTGTAAAGCTTGTCGGGAGGAGCAATGCGGTGATCGGCGACCAGGGCGTCGGTCACCGCGTTTGCGATGGACACGTAATACCAGGCGAAGAATTCTGCAAACGCCGAGTACTTCCCTGCGGAAATCAATGCGCCCGTTTTCAGGAGCTCATCGCGGCGGGTCTTGAAATAAGGCAGCAGCTTGTCTCGAGACAACAAACTGATGAACGTCCGATACCTCTGGGCGTCGGGGTCGTCAATAACTGTGGCCTTGCCCCGGAGATCGTCGGGATTGAGCTTCTCGTCCGGAAGCACGTTGCCTATTGTGACAACCCGGTAGCCGGCCGACTCGCGCACCTCACGACGCAACTTGCCGGCTGCAGCGGGATTGCTTTCCACCAGCCACGCATAGTAACGATCGGTCTTCACGCGGCGCCGGATTCCAGGCAGCAGCGTCTTGTCGTCGAGAAACGCGTCCATCATGCCACCCAGCAGAATCCCTGACACGACTGTTTCGTACATCAGGCGGTCCTTCGGTGTGCTTTTCGCGCCCTCGAGCGAAGTCGCCATGGTTTCGATGTCCTTCCAGTTGGCGAGAATCAGTTTCGTGAATTCCTGAGTGTGCTTGCGAAGGTTGTCCTTCACCCGGTCGTAATCGCGTTCGCGTATCACCGGCATGGCGGGCCTGATGTCGTACTCGTCCTCGCGGTTTACAAGGACCGCGTCTTCGAGTTTGTCCGTCATCGTGGAGACTTCGGAGATCTGCAGCTTCAGGGTCTTTGCAATCTTGTCGAGCGACCAACCTTCGTGGAAGGCCACAAGGATCTGGCGCGCAAGGTCGTCCTTCAGCAGCTCTTCAGCCGGGCGGGACGAAGGATAAGATCCGAATTGAAAGTCCGCATGGACCTTCGGTTTCTCAACCGGCTTCTGCGAAAGCAGTAGAACGAGTGGAAGTAATATGAAAGTTTTCACCATAGGAATTTTAATCCAAATTGAAGAATTCGAGGAGATCTGGCAACAAAAAGCGCTCCGACAGTGTCCAGCGCGTCAGCAAAGTTCTGCGTGGATGGCGGCGCCACGAAATTGGGGTGATTGAACACATTGTAAAAGTCCGCCCGGAATTGCGCGCGTGTGGAGTCCGAGAGCCTCAGCGTCCGGGTCACTGCCGCATCGACGTTCCAAATGCCGGGGCCAATGATGACATTGCGCCCGCTGTTGCCGAATCTGCCATCCTGCGGAGTGCTGAATGCATTCGTGTCGAAGAATCGTGAAGGCGTCGGGTTCGAGATATTCGGATTACGGATCAGGTCCGGCCGATTCACGATGGGACTTCCGGTTCCTGCCACATCTTCTCCCAGGACGGCCGAAAGCGGCGTTCCGGATTGGAGGGTACCGATTGCCTGTACCTGCCATCCTTTGATAAAGCGGCGCGACGGCAGGTTATACGTCGTCGAAAAGACCAGGCGGTGCTTCACATGGAAATCCGAAAGCCCCCGCTCCGCCCGAAGGTTGTGAGAATCCTGCGGCAGAACGCTGATCAGCGTGGCATCGTCGATCGAACGGGAAAATCTGTAGGCAGCAACAAACCCGAGACCGGCTCTGAACCGCCGTTCCATGCGCACTTCGGCCGCGTGGGCGATGGATGATGCGCTCGTCTCAAACTGGAAAATGTTTTTGAAGTTCGCGAAAGGCCGCCGGTCGTCGAAGAAATTGATCGGCCCGGCCGTGGGCTGATTCAGATTGAGCTGCCGGCGCAGGCGAGTCCCCTTCTGGCCGTAGTATGAAAGATCCAGCAACGTGTCTCCCCGAAGCGGCACTTCGATCGAAAGATTCCATTGCTGCACGTACGGATTCGGAAGGTCCTTCGATGCAGAGAATATGCTTGGCTGCACGGCTCCCGAGGCCTCGTTGAAAGCCGTGCTGAGATCAAACTCCGGCAAATTCGGACCGTTATCCTTCACATCGAATCGCACGAATGGGGGATTCAATCCCAGCAGAAACAGGCTGTCGCCCACGGCAAGCGTATCGTAAAAAATTCCGTATCCGGCACGCGCCACAACGCTGCCAAATGGCAGCCACGAAATACCCACTCGCGGCGCGAAGTTATTGCGGTCCGGATTGTAGAGCGTCTTCGGAGAGGTCTCCATCACGCCAGTTGCCGGATTGAAGTTCGCCACCCGATTGTTGGCTTCCCGAAACGGTGTCTGGTAGTCGTAGCGCAGGCCGGCGTTCACTGAAACACGCGGCGAGGGCCGCCAGTCATGCTGAAAGTACAGGCTGGTGGTCCAGGTCCGGAAGTTCCTCGTCGTGTTCCCCTGCATGCGCAGCGCATTGGTCGGAACGCCCAGAAGGAGATTCGCAAGTGAATTCTGGCTGAAGATTCCGCCCGTAAACTGAAACTGGCCGCGGCTGTATAAATCCAGAGTCGCGTGGAGGGGAAGATATCGTACGACTCCACCGACCTTGGTGGACGAAGAGGCGCGTTGCCAGGAAAGCTCATTGAGCAATTCGAAACTGCGGTTGCGCCGCTCCTGCGGAAGATTCGTCGCATGACCCAGGTTCGAAAGATCAGTGATGAGAACCGCCGGCGTAGCCCGATCCTGTGGTCCGAGGATCGTTCTCGGCTGAGTCAGGAAGCTCGCCGAGAATCGCGCCTGATGGATCAGCGTGGGCGAGAAGATGTGCGTGTTATTGATGCGGGCAGTGTGCGTCCGGAGCGCATCGCGGACTCCAAACGACGGCAGGTTCGTTATTCCACTCAGCAGGTTGAAAGGATCTTTTGTTGTGTCTCGATTGAACTGATATTCGAGGAAGGCTTCGTTCGAAACCGTCCATCGATGATCCAGGCGGAAACCATATGCGTCGGCCGCCGTTTCGAGCTTGCCGACTGCTCGATAATTTTGAGTCGTCACTCCAGGAACATTCGGCGCCGGATAGAGCCGGGCCAGCGCCAGCCCCAGAGGGTGAAGGCGGTTGGCCGGAATCCGGTTGTCCGGGAAAGGAAACCCGGTCTCCGGATCCAGGATGGGCGTCGGCATGGAGGAAAAATCGCCGGTAAGCAGGACCGGATCGGGCACAGTCGCGGCCCGCGTGATGGATTGCCGAATACGCAGCCCCCAGTATTGGGAGTAAACGTATGTTCCTTCGCGAAGCATTCCGCCGCCAGAGCCGCCGAAGAAGTGGTACTTGAACGGTGGAATTGGCGAGTCCGGCGGATCGAAGAAGTTTCGCGCATTGAACTTATCGTTGCGATGGAAGTAATGAATGTTCCCGTGAAATGTCGTGTCACCGGCGGGAAGCGCATCGTCGGCGCCGGTGGTATCGCCAAGGTCTGCGGAGAAATCGGATGTTTCGGTGACGGCCGTCGATGTCGATGAGCTCGTGAAGACGCTGCCAGACTGCGCGACCCATCGCTGGCCGGACCCTTCCCGGATCCCCGTGACGTTCACGCCGCCGCGCAAACCAAAGAGACGATCCGATTTCGGCAGTCCTTCCCGGACTGTTGGATCGACGCGGCTTTCCGGATCCGCAACTTGCTCGAGCTGAAGATCAACGTTGTCGATGTCGTCCGGATTGCCGGGCAGCAGTTTGACGTCGGCCTGATAGACGTCTTCACCCGAGATCGAAACAACATTGGATTGAAGCGTTCGATATCCGGGATGACGAATTTCCAGGCGGAACGGGCCGGTTACTTCTATTCGAAAAGAACCCCTCCCGTCGGTCATGGCTTCGGAACTTCGGCCGCTTTCTCCCTGGACGCGGACTCTGGCGCCCGCAACGGGTTTTCCCTGGGGATCTGCAATTCGGCCCACAAGGACGGGGACCGCGAAAAGATACAACGCTAAAAACTGAGTTAACACAACTTTAGGAGGAAGATTTTAAATCACGAATGTCCAATGAACGCGGGCTTTAGCCCGCGTCCCCTCACACCCTGACAACCTTTGCCGACAAAATGTTCTCGAGCTTGCGTACGCGCTCGATCACTTCGTTGTGCACCGGATTATCGACCAGCAGCAGGGCCAGCGCCCGCCCGCCTTCATGCTCGCGTCCCAGATGCATACCAGCGATATTGACGTTGCACTGCCCCAAAACGGTACCAATGCCGCCGATAACGCCCGGCTGGTCGTTGTTGGTGAAGAAGATCATGTTGCCGCGCGGCACGACTTCGAGAGGGTAGCCGTCCACGTTGACGATGCGCGGCAGCTTGTCGGTAAAAACCGTTCCCGACACTCGATGCGATTCCACATCGGTTTTGAGCTCGATGATGATGAGATTGGTGAAATTCTCGGGCGCCGGCACGCGCGTTTCCTGAACCTTGATACCACGCAGGTTTGCAACGTGCATGGCGTTGATCAGGTTTATACCCTCGCGCAGGACCGGCGCGAGCAGGCTGCGAACAATGATCGATGTCAGGTAGTTCAGGTTCATGTCGCAAACTTCCCCGGAATACCGGATGGAGACCGTTTGCATGCGTCCGTCGCAAATCTGCGCGATGAAGGCCGCGAGCCGGCCGGCCAGATCCACAAAATGCTGATAACGCTCCACCTGACCCGCTTCGAGCTGCGGAAAATTGAGCGCGCCGCGAACGGTGTTCTTGAGCAGGTAATCCGCAACCTGGCTGCAGATATCTTCGGACACCTTGCGCTGCGCCTCGACGGTGGATGCGCCCAGGTGCGGCGTGGCGATGAAGTTTTCCAGCTCGAGCAGCGGTGATTGAGTATTGGGCTCGGTTTCGAAAACATCGAAGGCGGCGCCGGCAACCTTCCCGCTCTTCAGCGCTTCGTAAAGATCAGCTTCGTCGACGATGCCGCCGCGGGCGCAATTCAGGATGCGCACACCGGTCTTCATCTGGGCGATCGCTTTCTTGTTGATCAGATTGCGGGTGGTATCGGTGAGCGGCGAATGGACGGTGATGAAGTCCGCCTGGTCAAAGAGCTCTAGAACCTCGACGAGCTTCAATCCGCTGGAGAGATGCGCATCCGGATTGATATAGGGATCGTAGGCGATCACATTCATCCCGATGGCCTGGCACTTCCTGGCCACCTCACTGCCGATGCGGCCAAGGCCGACCACGCCCAGTGTCTTCCCTGCCAGCTCGACGCCTTTGAATTTGGTCTTTTCCCACTGGCGGTTCTTCAGGGTTTTATAAGCCTGCGGAATATTCCGGGCGAGCGCGAATAGCATGGCGATGGTGTGTTCGGCCGTCGTCGTCGTCGAACCGCCCGGGGAATTCATCACGAGAACACCATGCTCGGTCGCGGAGTCCACATCGACGTTGTCCACGCCCACGCCGGCTCGCCCGATAACCTTCAGCTGCTGTCCCTTCTTGATGAGTTCACGATCGATGTTCGTTCCGCTACGCACGACAACGCCGTCCATCTCGCCGATGATTTCCAGAAGTTTCTCTCGTGAAATTTTGTCGTGAACGACAGGCGTGATCGATGCCGTCCGCTGAATCACCTCGACCCCAGCGGGATCGATGCCGTCAAGTAAGAGAACCTTGAACTGGGGCATGCTAAGTCAGAAATCTCAGCCGCGGATTGCACGGATTACGCGGATGGTGCGCGTCCAAGATTTTTTTGATCGCGCACCATCCGCGTAATCCGTGCAATCCGCGGCTGAGATTTCCCCTCAAGTTCGAAATGCAACCCTAAAGAGTTGTCACGAAATGCCGGATTCTTTCAATGGCGGACTCGATGTTGTCGAGAGAGTTTGCGAATGAGAACCGCATGTAGCCTTCGCCGTATCGGCCAAAGGCCGTCCCGGGCAGAGCTGCGACACCGGCTTCGTTCAACAATCTCTCCGCAATTTCCACACTTTGCTTTCCAAGTCCGCTGATATTCGGAAAGAGATAAAACGCTCCCAACGGTTTCTGGCAACGGATTCCCGGAATGCTGTTCAATCCATCCACAAAAACGTCCCGGCGTTTTTGAAATTCCCGGACCATGTCATTGACGGCTTTGCTGGTTTCCGGAGTAAACGCCTCGACCGCGGCGTGCTGGGTGAATGTCGCCGAGCTGGACACGCTGTTGTTGACGAAGAGCTCGATGGTCGAAAACGTGTCCGAAGGCACGATGCCGTATCCAAGGCGCCAGCCCGTCATGGCATAGGTCTTGGAAAAACCGTTCACAAGAAGCAACCGATCGATGATCTCCGGGACATCGAGCATGCTTGCCGGACGCTCGCCGTAACAAATCTCGGAGTAAATCTCGTCGGAGAGAATAAACAGGTCGTGTTTGCGGGCGAGGTCTCCGAGCCGTTCAAGATCTTCGAACTTCAAAACACCGCCGGTCGGATTCTGCGGCGAATTGACGATGATCATTTTCGTCTGCGGCGTGATCTTCCGTGCAAGCTCATCAAGACTGAACCGGAATTGCTTCGACTCCTCGAGCCTGACAGGGACCGGTATCGCTCCCGCCATTCGAATGGCGGCCTCATAAGCGGGGTATGCCGGCGCTGCAAAGATAATTTCGTCGCCCGGATCGACCATGGAATGAATGATGGAGAAGATCATCATCTTGGCGCCGGGCGTCACAATAACGTTTTTCCAATCAATTGAAATGGAATGCTGTTCCGAAAGATGCCGTGCAACCGCCTGGCGCAGTTCCGGGATGCCCGGGACTGCCGAGTAATGCGTCGCGCCTTTTTTCAGCCACTCGAGGCCGGCGGTGACAACCGGGGCCGGAGTGTCGAAGTCCGGCTCGCCGATTTCCATATGGATGATGCGTCGTCCCTGGCGCTCCAACTCATTGGCCCGGTTGAGCATTTGGAAGGCGGCTTCGCCGGTAACACCCTGCATCCGCCTCGCCGTTCGATTTTTTGCTTCAATCTTCAATTTACTCCGCTCCCTATCTGTTCAGTCGAAAGTATAACATTATGGTTTGGAGGAAACGCGTGAGTGATAACTGGTTGAGGATAGCGAATTTATCGGAGCTTCCCACCGAGGGCCTGGGTCATGCTGTGAAGGCCCACGGCCTGGACCTCGCTCTTTTTCGCTGGAACGACCGCGTTTACGCCATCGAAGACCTTTGCCCGCATCTTGGGTTCCCTTTGAGCGAGGGAATCATGCAGACCGGCGAAGTTATTTGCAGCTGGCACGGCTGGCACGTCCGATTGGAAGACGGGACATGCCGGCGGGAGAAGGAGCGAGCAAAGGTTTATGAGTGCGAAGTGAGGGAGGAGGAAGTGTTCGTACGGTTATTAAATCTGTGATTTAACAACTAATTCAGCACCGCCCCCTGCGACGCACTCGACACCAGGCGCGCATACCTTCCCAGCACACCGGTTTTGTATCGGGGTTCGGGCGCCTTCCACTGGCTCAACCGTTGTTTGATCTCCTCATCGGATACCCTTAGCTCCAGTGTTCTCTCCTGCGCATCAATCAGGATCCTGTCACCTGTCCGGACTGCGGCTATCGGTCCGCCGATCGCTGCTTCTGGCGCGACGTGGCCAACCATTAATCCGTGGGTGGCTCCGGAAAACCGTCCGTCCGTCATCAAGCCGACTTTATCTCCGAGCCCTTCACCGTGGAGTGCTCCCGTCACGGCCAGCATCTCGCGCATTCCGGGGCCGCCCTTTGGGCCTTCGTATCGAATAACCACAATATCACCGGCTTTGATTTCACCCTTCAGGATCGCCGCCATGGCATCCTCTTCGCATTCGAACACGCGTGCCGGTCCTTCGAGCCGCAGGTTCTTCACTCCTGCAACCTTCACGACGGCACCTTCCGGAGCGAGGTTCCCTTTCAATATGCGAATCGTGCCCGTCTTGTTGATCGGCTGAGATATCGAACGAATCACTTTCTGCTCGTCGCCGGCGGGAACGTCTCGAAGATTTTCCTTCATTGTTTTTCCCGTAACGGTCATCGCATCGCCGTGGAGAAGGCCCGCGTCGAGGAGAACCTTCAACACCCGCGGCACTCCGCCCACGCGATCGAGATCAGCCATCACGTAAGTTCCGCCGGGGCGCAAGTCGACGATATGCGGCGTGCGGTCGGTTATGCGATTGAAGTCGTCGACCGTCAGTGGCACGCCGGCCTCGTTCGCAATCGCAAGCAGGTGCAACACAGAGTTGGTTGAGCCGCCGGTCGCCACGACCAGCGTAATGGCATTTTCAAATGCCTCTCGCGTGAGGATCTGCCGCGGCGTGATGCCGGCCGCCAGAAGATTCATTGCAACCTTACCGGATTGGATGCAGATTTCGGTACGTGCTTCCGCCATCGCTGGAATGTTCGCGCTGCCGGGGACCGACATCCCAAGGGCTTCAATCGCAGCCGCCATCGTGTTTGCCGTGTACATTCCGGCGCACGAGCCCGGCCCGGGGCAAGCCATTCCTTCCAGTTCTCGAAGCGCTTCGGCCGTCATCTTCTTTTGAGCGTAGGCGCCGACCGCTTCGAAGACATCTTGAATGGTGACGTCTCTACCCGCGAAGTGGCCGGGCATGATGGTTCCGCCGTATAAGAAAACGGAAGGGAGATTCAAACGCGCCAGGCCCATGAGCATTCCGGGAAGGCTCTTATCGCAGCCGGCGATGGCGACCAATCCATCGAAGCGTTCTGCGAAAGTTACGAGTTCCACCGAATCCGCGATGACCTCGCGGCTCACCAGCGAAGCCTTCATACCCTCGTGGCCCATTGAAATCGCGTCGCTGACCGCGATTGTGCAGAACTCGATCGGCGTTCCGGAGGCTTCGCGAATGCCTTCCTTCACGCTGGATGCCAGCCGGTTCAAATGAACATTGCAGGGGGTAACCTCATTCCACGAGCTGGCGACACCAATCATCGGGCGGCTCAGATCTTCATCGTTCAAACCCATTGCGCGGAACATCGAACGGTGGGGTGCGCGTTCCGGCCCTTCGGTCACCGCCCAGCTTCGGTGTTTGAGTTTACGATCGGCCATGAATCCTCTCTTTCTGAACCCGGAAGAGTACCATGGGCATACCACGAGTTAGGCAAAACTTCCCTTTTTGAGGAATCGACAGGGTATGTACCGCGGCTCCACTCCATCCGCAAATGCGCGCTCTGTGGGCATTTACGGCTTCGCGCGTTCGGCGGAATGCAATCTGCATAGTTATAGCTAGAAGGATGTACTGCTATTGGAGGTCAAAGATATGCATTCGTACCCGAAACGTGTGGCCGTCCTGTTCGGCGGCCTTTTGATCGCGCTGGCTTTTGTAGCCGCGCCGGCCACTCACGCGGATGAGTGGGACCGGATGACGCGCTTCAGCATAAACCAGCCGTTCCAGGTTCCCAATACGACCCTGGAACCAAATACCAAATATATTATGAAATTGCTCGATTCCCCGAGCGAGCGTCATGTTGTGCAGGTTTTCAACGAAGACCAGTCCAGACTTCTGTCGATGTTCATCGCCATCTCAGCTGAACAGATGCGCCCCGCGGACGGAAGCGAGTTCACGTTCATGGAAGTCGACCCGGGTTATGCCAAGCCGATTCAAAAATGGTTCTATCCTGGACGGACCATCGGTCTGGAATTCATTTACCCGCCACAACAGCTGACGGACATTGCCGCGCATCAGGGCGGCAGGTCAATCACCACGCTGAGCGCCGAAGTGATCCCTGCTCCGGTAGAGGAACCCACTCAGATCGCGGAAGCTCAGCCTACCGAGATACCACGCGCGGAGCCTGAGCCTCAGCCTGAGGTTGCGCCCGCCCCGGCTCCTGAACCCGAGGCCCCTGCTGTTGAGGAGCCTGCCCCGGCGCCGGAACCTGCGCCAGCCGAAGAACTGCCAAAGACCGCTGGAGAGCTGCCTTTCATCGGTTTGATCGGCTTGCTCAGCCTCGGTGCTGGCCTTACCCTGAGAGCTGTTCGGCACTAAGCTCTCAGCACACGGAGGCGGAGGAAAACAAGAGCCACAAAGCTCGTTTTCCTTTGCCTTCGTGATTCGCGTTAGAATATCTGCCCATGAAAAGTCTCCTGTTAGGAGCTCTTCTGCTTCTAACAAGCGGGCAGAGCGTCAACTTCTTCTCGCTCAAGCAGGACGTGGAGATTGGCTCGGTTGCATCTAAAGAAGCCGAGCAGGCACTGCCGCTCATTCGAGATGGGAACCTGAACCGGTATTTCCGGAGTATCGGACAGCGCATCACGCGCAGTCCTTCGCTGCCGACACTTCAATACCGTTTCCGGATCGTGAACTCGAAGGAGTTGAACTCCCTCGGTTTCCCCGGGGGATCGATTTATGTCAATCGCGGCCTGATTGAAGTGGCCGCCAACGATGCCGAAGTGGCGGCCATTCTCGCTCACGAGATCGGACACGTTGCCGCCCGCCACGGGACGGCCCAACTTTCCCGGCAGCTTCTTGTACAGGCTCCGATCTCGATCGCGGCGGGTTTGCCCACGGGCGATGCCTGGAAAGACCAGCTCACGAGACTCGGCATTTCGTTCGGTGTCGATGCTCCGTTTCTTCGATACAGCGCGGATCAAGAGGCCGAAGCCAATCTCATGGCCGTCCGCCTCCTGTCCGAAGCTCGATTCGATCCGAACGGGCTGCGATCGCTCCTGGAAAAAGTGAACGAGGTTCAGACAGCGGAAGGCGGAAGATCGCCTGTATTCGTCTTCAATCATCCCCAGTCGGAAAATCTCTCACTTGAAATCGCGGACGAAATCGACCGCATTTCTTCGCCTCGCGAGCGCCCCGCAAGCGTCGACTTCAAGGCGTTCCACGCGGCCCTTGTGAAGGTAGCGTCTCCGGACGTGGATAAAGCAGCACACTCGGAGATTCCTGCTGACACAATCTCGCCTGTCTTTGTCCACCCACAGGACTTTTACCGGCTGAGTTATCCGCAAGGCTGGCTCGTGACGCGCACGCCGCCCAACGGCGCAATCATCGCTCCCGTGGACGGTGTACAGACATCGCTTGCCGGTAACGACGTTACACGCGGCGCGATGTTCGATCTTCTGGATCTCTCCGGCAGCGAACGGCCGTTGACACTCGAGCAGGCGACGAATCGGTTGATCGTGTATCTCCGCCAGCGGAATCAATCCATCCAGGATCCGAACACGCTCCGGATTGTCCCGGGCGCGCAGTCGCAAACGCTTTTGAGCGACGAGCCGGCTTTGCGCACAATCATGATCGGCAAATCAACCGCCACACAGTCTGCAGAGATCGTCTGGGTCGTGACGCGCCTCTATTACAAATCGCTTTTCTATATGGTATTCGTTGCCCCCGAAGAGGAGTTCCCGACCTATCAACCCATCTTCGAGCAGATGATTCACAGCGTCCGCTTGCGGTAAGGAGGTGTGAATGAATTCGCAAGAGGGTGTTCCCCTCCTCGAGGAGGAGGGGTGGCTGCGCTATCAAGAAAATGCTGCGAAGCCTCCTTTGAAGGCGCAGACGGGGTGGTCAGTCCCGCATCATGTTTCAAGAGCCAACATTTACCAAAATGACCACCCCGTCTGCGCCGCTTCGATGGCTTCGCGTCTTTTTCTTGCTGGCGCAGCCACCCCTCCTGTCTCAGGAGGGGAATACGTTGTTAGTCCATGAAAGCACGTTCCCACCTTCTAAAGTATTTGATCGCCATAATTCTCGCCGCCATATTCCCACTGCTTTACATGACCCGGCAATCGTTCGGCCCGTCCGCCCAGGCCTCGCAGCGTCACCCGCTGGATCCGCTTTCAAGGGACGAAGTAACAGCGACAGTCACGGTTTTGAAGGACGCAGGTAAGCTTGCTCCGGAAACCAGATTCGCTTCGATCTATCTCAAAGAGCCGCCCAAAGAACAGGTCGTGGCCGACGTTACCGCAGGCCGGGCGAGACGCGCTGCCTATGCGCTGCTCTACAACTGGACGACTCGGGTGACGAGCGAAGCCGTGGTAGAGCTGGGCCAACGCGAGTTGGTTTTCTGGAAAGATTGGGAACCGAGTGACCCGCCTGCACGATCTGTCATCATCAATCGCCTTCAGGAGATAGTGAAAGCGGACGCCCGTTGGCAACAAGCCGCGCGGCGAAGAGGCATTGACGATTTCTCACGCGTCTCGATCCTGCCGGAGTTGGGAGAAGGACAGAGGCTGCGGGAACAAAACGGCGATCGCTTCACAGGAGCGTTCAGTTTTTTGCGCGATGACGCTTCAGCCGTGCCGGCCATCATGGGCCTGAATATGGAAGTCAATCTGACAAGGGGAACGATGTCGAGGTTTGAGGATGCACGCTTCTTCCCGACGTCGCCCGCGCCCGCCAGAAAGAGCACGGACAATCCACTGCGCGCCATGCAAATTCTTCAACCGGATGGGCCCGGCTTCCGGATGCAAGGGACGGAGATCCGGTGGGAGCACTGGCGTTTCCATTACGGAGTTCATCCGCGCCGGGGCCTGGAACTGTACGATGTGGCCTACGAAGACAGCGCGCGGTGGCGCCCGATTCTTTACCGCGCGTCTATCTCCGAGATGATCGCTCCCTATGGCGATCCCTCTTACGGCCCCTGGAATCCTCAGGACGAAGGCGATTACGGATTGGCGTCTTACAGCCGCAATTCCGTCATCCCGCTCAACGACGCTCCCGCCAACGCCGTCTTTGCGAGTGCCGTGATACCCGATGATCGCGGCAATCCGCTGGAGACTCCTCGAGCCGTAGCCATCTACGAGCGGGATGGCGGGCTCCTCTGGCGGCACGGACTGGAGGCGCGGCGCGCGCGGAAACTGGTCCTCACCGCTTACGCGACGGTTGACAACTACGACTACGCTTTCAACTGGATCTTTGGTCAGGATGGAACAATCGAAGTTGAGGTGATGCTGACCGGCATGATGAACATCAGAAATGTCAGGGACCGGCAGGAGGACGAAAGCGCGCACCAGGGCCACCGGATGTTCGGTCACCTGGTCGCGCCCGGTGTCAGCGCTCCGAATCACCAGCATTTCTTCAGCTTTCGCCTGGACTTCGACATCGACGGCGCGCAGCACAACAGCGTGTTCGAACTCAACACGGAGACTCTTCCGCCCGCTGAAGGAAATTCGAAGGGCGAGTCCTTCTCGATGACCGAGCGTTTGCTGAAAACCGAGCGGGAAGCGCAAAGAATGCTGAATCTCGAGACAAGCCGAAAGTGGAAAATCGTGAGCACGCGGGCCAGGAACGCTCTCGGCCAGTTTTCAGGATACGCGCTGTTGCCTGGAGAGAACTCCGTTCCCTACGCGACTCCCGAGTCTCGGCCGAGGCAAAAGGCGGGGTTCATGAACGCGCATCTCTGGGTAACGCCCTACAGTCCGGATGAGATGTTTGCCTCCGGCGAATTCCTCAATCTCAATCGCAGCGGGGACGGCTTGCCGAAATGGACCAGCGCCAACCGCAGCCTTGACGATCGCGACATTGTCGTCTGGTATACGCTGGGTGTGACCCACGTGCCCCGCACTGAAGACTGGCCGATCATGCCCGTGCATTCGACCGGCTTTCGAATCGTTCCGGCAGGCTTCTTCTCACAGAATCCTGCGCTGGATGTGCCGGCACAATAAGATCGTGAGGCGAGGGTGTTCCTCTCCTGGAACTATTTGAATCGAGCGTTTGGCTCTTACTGTAGCGGCGCTCTATGAGCGCCG
>Ga0137409_10001408_pt1 | contig 25999 bp, 29 predicted proteins | sample CZODoug1_16funga_FD_122059 | JGI IMG/M metagenome (GOLD analysis project Ga0137409, IMG submission 122059) | Vadose zone soil fungal communities from Angelo Coast Range Reserve, California, USA - CZODoug1_16fungal (Hybrid Assembly) | ecosystem: Environmental > Terrestrial > Soil > Vadose zone...
GTGGTTTCTTCCAGGGAAATCGCCGATTTCATCAGCTTAACGGCGTCTGCCTCGCGCTTTTCCGCATGGGCCAACCACGCCTGGGCCTCCAGATGCTCTACTTCTACCAAGTCGGCGTTGCCCACAAATCCCTGGTTTCCATGCGGCAATCGATCCCGAAGCTCCGCAAGCTTGTCCGCATTGGATTTCGCACCAACAAGATCGCCTGTCCGCGCGCAACCGATCGCCTTCGCGAAGTAGGTTTCGGCCTCAAAAAGGGGCATTGGGACTTTTCGAATGGGGAGAGACGCTGCTTCGGACCACTGATGCCGCTCTAATGCGTAACGAGCAGGAATCCCCAAGAGCGCCGAGTACGACGCCATGGGGCTTTCTCCGAATCGGTCGCGGTAGCCGCTAACTTCATCGCGGACTTTTTTCGCCAGTGCATCCTGTCCGGTTTGCAGGTAGGCATAGGCGAGGAAATCCTGGGCGTGCGCCTGCATGTCCCAAAGCTCGGTGCGCTGAGACTTAACTACCCAGGCACGCGCCGCGGCCAACGAGGCGAGATTAGAATCGATGGCCTCTTGCCACGATCCCACTTGGATGAAGATGTGCGACGGCATGTGCAGGGCATGGACCGCAGAAGGCGCAATCTTGGCGTAGCTCCGAGCTGCTGCCAGCGCGCGGTTGGCCAGCACGGGGTTGTCATAGGCGTGGATAATGTAATGAGCCACGCCGGGATGATTGGGCGACTCAGCGAAGACTTTTTCCAGGATGGCGCCGGCTTTCTTTTGGTCAGCGTAGCTGGGGTCGCGTGGCGGCGCGTTAGAGATTAACAGCAGGGCATAGAAAAGAGCGGCTTCGCGGTCGTCGGGATATGCCGTATACAAGTGCTCCATGGCTTTCTGATAGTTCAGTGCGCGGGTTCGAGAATCCAACCGCTCAGATTCGCGATAGTAGCCGGCAATCGCTGTGATGTACTCCTGTTCCCGCGGAGTCTTGCCGCCAATCACCACGGCTCGTTCACTTGCCTCTCTCCCGAGCTTCAGATGGGCAGCATCAGGGGGCTGCCAGTGGGGATGGTAATAGCTCGCGGCCTCACCCCAATAAGCCATGGCACAGTTGGGTTCGCGCCGTGCCACATCGGCGAAAGTGGTTTCGGCATCTTCGTATTCAAAGGAGTGCAGCATGGCCACACCGCGCTCAAAGCTGTGCTGGGCCTGATCCGAGCAGGAGATCGGGAAATGGACACTCCCGTATTGTTCCGCTCGAAGCGTATCCGCGTGGTGGTGTTGTGCGTCAGATTGACCGAAGACCGCAGGTGGGAAGCTCAGAAATGCCAACAGGACACCAGTCGCTTGATACTTCATTCGACACCCCCGGGCAGCGAGCATTGAGATTGGCGAGCACGCTCGTTCCAGGTACTACGCGCGAGTTAGGAGAAGATCGAATGTTATGCCAGATTGGCCTCTTCGAGCAACTAGAGATGCCGCATGGTGGCGTGTCAGCGTGAGTCGATTGGCGATTGTGCCCTTTGTCGAGTAAGGCTCTGCCCCCGGGGGCGTGACCCGCGCAACGTTGCTTAACTCTAGGATTGTCGGCTACCCGGAAACTAACTCTCCGCGAATTTTTCGATGGCGACTTTTCTGCGTATCATCGCTCTATGACTACCGCGTCGCCGACTACTGGAGTGATGAGCTTCGAGGACGCGCGGCACCTCGTCGAGCAGCACGCTGGGCTCGTTTCTCCGGGAGAGGCGGAAACCGCCGAAATTCTGTCTGCCTACGGCCGGGTACTTGCCGAGACCATTGCCGCCGATCGCGATTTCCCGCCCTTCTCACGTGCCACTCGCGACGGATATGCCGTGCGCGCACAGGATGTCGCACAAGTTCCGACGTCGCTTCAGGTGATTGGAGAAATCAAGGCAGGCGGTGCGCATGATCCCGCCTTCAATATCCAGCCGGGCCAGGCCGCCTCCATCATGACCGGCGCACCGCTCCCGCACGGAGCGGACGCGGTGGTGATGGTCGAGTACACGTCACAGGCGGGAAATTCCGTCGAAATCCAACGGAGCGTGAAGACTGGTGAGAACTTCGTCCCGCGCGGCGCTGAGGCTTGCCAGGGCCAAACGCTTTTGGAAAAGGGAACTCGAATCGATCATGCCGCTATCGCCATTACCGCCTCGGTGGGAAAGGACAATCTGCAAGTTTTCCGCAAGCCGCGAATTGTGGTGCTTGCTACCGGAGATGAAATCGTTGAGATCGGCCAGGCTCCTGGTCCGGCTCAAATTCGAAATTCAAATACTTATTCGCTGGCGGCTCAAATTCAGAATGCGGGCGGTGAACCGGTACTTCTTCCGATTGCACCCGACGAAAGAGTTCGGCTGAAGGCCCTGATTGAGGAGGGTCTTAAGTCTGACTTGCTTTTGTTGGCGGGCGGAGTGTCGATGGGAAAGTACGACTTGGTCGAGCAGGTACTGGCCGAGTTGAACGCGGAATTCTATTTCACCGGAGCGCAGATTCAGCCGGGACGACCGGTGGTTTTTGGACGGGGCGGGCGGAATCGGACAGAAGTGTCCGACCCACAGGAGACTTACTTCTTCGGGCTGCCGGGCAATCCTGTTTCAACCATGGTGACGTTCGAGCTTTTTGTGCGGCCGATGATTCAAGCGCTCAGCGGCGGCAAGCCGCAGCCAATCATCTTTCTGAAAGCTCGTCTCAAGTCGGAGGTCCGGGCCAAGACTGGGTTAAAGCGCTTTCTCCCGGCTGTGTTTTCCGGTGAATTCGAGAACGTTGAAGTCGAACTGGCGCACTGGCAGGGCTCGGGTGACATTGCCGCGCTCGCGGGCTCCAACTGCTATCTGGTGATTCCTCCCGATCGCGAACAGATCGCGGCTGGGGAGTGGGTTTCGCTGCTCATGCGGTGAGTTTGCCTTCGGCGCGATAAGATTAGGGCTGGTTCGAGAATCAGGTACGAATTTTCTGGTGGCGTCCCTCAGGGGCTTCAAAGCCCGAATTCTTTGCGAGCCTGGCGGCATGGCTGAAGCCGTGCCCTCCCGACAACCGATTCTTGAAAACCGACGGTACTTTCGAGAAATGCCAAAGAAGCTCTCTCACTACGACGCCAAAGGCCGGGCCCGAATGGTGGACGTGTCCGCCAAGGCGCAGACTGCGCGTGAGGCGGAGGCCAGCGCGTTTGTCTTGATGAAGCCGGCTGTGCTGCGCGCTCTACCTTCGAATCCGAAAGGCGATCCTCTGGAGGTCGCTCGCATGGCCGGCATCATGGGCGCCAAGCGTACTGCCGATCTGATTCCGATGTGCCATCCGCTTTCCCTTTCGCACATTGCTGTGACATTGCGCGTGTGCGAAAATGGCGTGGCTATTGCCTCAAAAGTAAAGACCACTGCCGAGACCGGAGTCGAGATGGAAGCTCTGGTCGCAGCCGGGATCGCCGCGTTAACGGTCTACGACATGTGCAAGGCGCTCGATAAGGGCATCGAAATCCGCGATCTGATGCTGGAAAGAAAGTCGGGCGGCAAGAGCGGCGACTACCGCCGTAAAAGCAAGAACAAGCACAAGTAGCACTATGCCGAGCAACGTAAAACTCCTGCTGGTGGATGACAACCCGATGGTGCTGGGCATGCTCAAGCAGGCCCTTACACCGCTGGCAGAAATCTCGACCGCCGGCGACGCCGCCGATGCCCTGCTGAAAGCGGTGGACGAAGCTCCCGACATGGTGATCTGCGACTATCGAATGCCCGGCATGGATGGCCGCCAGTTGCTTGAGAAACTCAAGAGCCGTCCTGCCACTTCCGGCATTACGGTCATCCTCATGGCCAGCAAGTCCGACATTAACGAACGGCTCTCCCATCACGAGTCGGCCGAAGATTACATCGAGAAGCCTTTTTTCCTGAAGGAAGCGACGCAGCGGATCAAGCGCGTCATCGACCGCATCGCGTTAGAAAAGATGGCCAAGGCCGCGCCTTCCGACGGCATCCTGCGCGGCAGCCTCGCGCAAATGAACGTTGTGGACCTGGTTCAGTCGCTCGAAATGGGACGCAAGAGTTGCTCACTCACCATGACCAACGCCGACGACAAATGTGAGATGTATTTCAGCCAGGGCCAGGTGAAGCACGCCGCGTATGGTTCCATCACTGGGGATGAGGCCGTCTTCAAAGTTCTGCGCTGGACCGATGGCAGCTTCCAGGTGGACTTTGACGGAAAGACGACGAAAGAAACAACCACTCTGAATACGCAGGGTCTGTTGATGGAAGGGTTGCGCCAGTTGGACGAGGCGCAACGCGACTCCTCCGAGGGAGAAGATGTCCTCCTCGACACCTGAGCGAACGGCTGCGGTTCTCACCGTCAGCGACTCCTGCTCGCGCGGTGAAAAAAACGATCTCTCCGGACCCGCCGTATCTGAAACTCTCGAGCGCCGTAAGTTTCGCGTAGTCGTGCGCAGTGTTGTTCCCGACGAGACCGCCGCCATTCAAGAGAAGCTGATCGAACTGTGCCGCTCCGCCCGTTTGGTTGTGACTACCGGTGGAACCGGCGTTGCGCCGCGCGACGTTACTCCGGAAGCCACGCGCGCCGTCAGCGATCGTCTGGTGGAAGGCATCGCCGAACAGATGCGCTCGGAGGGCGTGCGAAAAACGCGCTACGCTGTGCTGAGCCGTGCTGTATGCGGCACGCGCGGAACCAGCCTGATCCTGAACCTGCCGGGCAGTCCCGCAGGTGCCGTCGATGCGCTCGCTGCGGTAATCGACTTGTTGCCGCATGCGCTCGATCTGCTGGAGGGGAAGACGGCGCACGAGTAGAGCGGTTTTATTCGTTGGTCGAATGGTCGTCCGCAACCCGGAAGAGCCCAGCACGACCAACGACTAGATACCAATAACCGCTTCTCACGTAAACTGCTAACACCGCTTGCACACCATCAAACACATCATCAGCGCCTACGGGAAGTGGATCTGGGCCGTGCTCGCTCCGCTCGGAATATGGGGCGTGTTCGCGATTTCCGCCGTGGACGCCGCTTTCATGGGCTTGCCCATGGACGCGATTGTGGCAGGCTACATTTACAAAGATCCGCACGGCTTCCTGCTCTATGTTTTGCTGGCGGCCTCGGGATCGGCGGTCGGCAGCATCGTGATCTACGTCATCGGCTATACCGGCGGGGAGGTGCTGCTCCGCAAGCGTGTCTCGCCCGTGCGTTTCCAGAAGATTCACGCCTCGTTCGAGAAACATGAATTTTGGGCGCTGATGTTTCCTGCCATGCTGCCGCCCCCGACGCCCTTCAAAGCCGTTGTGCTCGCGGCGGCCGCATTCGAAATGAGCTTTTGGCGTTTCCTGCTGGCGATTTTTGCAGGACGGTTTTTCCGATTCCTGATTCTCGGCTTCCTGACTCTGCACTTCGGCCCCCAGGTCGTGGAATTAGGGGGGCGGATCGTGGCCCACGGCTTCAAATGGGTATTGATTACTCTTGGGGTGGGACTGTTCGGCTTGTTGATCTGGCGCCATCGGTCCGGGAAGAAAATCCATCCACAACAAGAAGCAGCGGAGGCGCAGAATCCCACGGAGGGACAACCGCCCGGGCTTAAGCAGCTTCCAAAATGAGTTCTTGTTGAACGCATTTCGAGCAGCAGTGGCGTGTGAGGGCACGGCTGAGTCGTACCAGCTTCGACCCTGCAACTTGCGCTACAGTATAATCTTCGCCTCTGCACCTAACGAATGATGAACACGACTCAAACCACCGAAGTGGAGACGCCTTCCAAACCGGTAATGGAGATCGGCGATATTTTTAAGATTCTGCCGCATCGCTACCCCTTTCTCCTGATTGACCGCGTTGTCGAACTGGAGCGCAAGAAGCGCATCGTGGCGATCAAGAACGTCACCTTCAACGAACCCTACTTTCAAGGACATTTCCCCGACAAGCCGATCATGCCTGGAGTCCTGATTGTGGAAGCGATCGCTCAGGCGGGCGGCGCCCTGCTGATGACTGAGGTTCCGAATCGCGACGAGCTGCTGATGGTTTTTACCGGCATTGAGCGCGCCCGATTCCGCCGCCCCGTTGTGCCGGGGGACCAGTTGCGGATTGAGGTCGAGGTCCTGGCGTGGCGAATGACTGCAGCCCGCCTCCAGGGCAAGGCCTACGTCGGAGACAAAGTCGCCGCCGAAGCCCTCGTCACCTGCCGACTGGTGCCGCGCGTGATGGGTGCTGCCAATGCGGAGTCGCTGGAAGAAACGTAAATTTGCCGCATGTCCATTCACTCCACGGCAATCATTGATAACAAGGCCAAGATTCATCCGTCCTGCAAGGTCGGCCCTTACTGCGTAATTGGTGCGGATGTCGAACTGGGCAAAGGCTGCCACCTGGTCTCGCACGTCGTCGTCGAAGGCCCGACGAAGATCGGCGTTGATAACGGGTTTTTCCCATTCTCCTCAATCGGCATGGCGCCACAGGACATCACCTACGCCGGCGAGCCGACACGCCTGGAAATCGGCGACCACAATGAAATTCGAGAATTCGCCACCATCAATCGCGGCACCGTGAAAGGTGGCGGCCTCACGCAGATCGGCGACTACAACCTGATCATGGCGTACACCCACATCGCGCACGATTGCCAGATCGGCAGCCACATCATCATGTCCAACGCCGCCACACTTGGCGGACACGTCATCGTCGAAGACTGGGCCAACGTCGGCGCGCTTTGTCCCGTGCACCATTTTGTGCGCATTGGAACCCATTCGATTATCGGTGGAGGCAGTACCATCACGCGGGACGTGCTGCCGTTCTCCAAGACATCCGCCGAGCGCGGAACGCACGCCTATGGTCTCAATGCAGTGGGACTTGAGCGGCGGGGATTCAGCAAAGAGCGGATCAAGAAGCTACATCATGCCTATCGCTTATTGCTGGCGTCGAAGCTGAACACTGCGCAGGCGCTGGAGAAGATGAAGGCGGAAGCGGATCGCGGAGAAGATGTGGATTTGCTGATTCGATTCATCGAAGCCTCGGAACGTGGAGTGATCAAGTAGTGGGCAGTGGTCGCATTCACGTAGAGACAGCCGCCCTCGGCTGTCCAGCCGCGTGGATCGCGGCAAAGGTCCTGGGTAGAGATAGGGCGCGGAGCTTCGCTCCGCTGGACAGCCGAGGGCGGCTGTCCCTACGTGGTTCTTGCCAATGACGCGACTCGGTCTGATCGCAGGTAACGGTACTTTCCCCTTCCTGGTACTGGATGCTGCGCGCGCTCAGGGGTATGAAGTGATCGTTGCTGCCATCAAGGAAGAGGCTTTCCCTGAAATCGAAACCAAGGGCGCTGCTGCTGTCCATTGGCTCTCGCTCGGCGAGTTGTCGAAGCTGATCGACACCTTCAAGGCGGAAGGCGTAACTCGTGCCGTCATGGCAGGACAAGTCAAGCACAAGCAGATCTTCTCCAGCATCAAGCCCGACTGGCGGTTGGCCAAACTGCTGCTGTCGGTGGCCACGCGTAATACCGACTCTTTGCTGGGTGCAGTGGCTAAGGTCCTCGCCGACGAAGGAATCGTGCTCGAGAACTCGACCACGTTGCTCGAACCGTTGCTCGCGAAAGCTGGCGTCCTCACAAAGCGTGCGCCGGGCGAGCAGGAACGCAAGAACATCGAGTACGGACGCACCGTCGCCCGCCAACTCGCGCAGTACGATATCGGACAGACTGTTGTGATCGCCGAGAACGTCTGTGTAGCCGTCGAAGCGATGGAAGGCACCGACGCCACCATCGCGCGCGCCGGCGAGATCATGCGCTCGCTCGAAGGCGACTCGACCCTTAGCCGAGCCCTGACAGTCGTCAAGATCGCCAAACCGAATCAGGATATGCGCTTCGATGTGCCAGTTGTCGGCGTCAAGACCATCGAAGTCATGCGGCAGGTGGGAGCAAGTTGTCTGGCGGTGGACGCGGGTCGGTGTTTGCTGATCGATGGGTCAGCCGTTACGCAGGCAGCGGACTTGGCTGACATCAGTATCCTCGCTGGCTGAGCCCGTATAACGTCCGTGTAGCGCCAGTGCCACGTTGCTACTCGGAGTATTTCGCCGTGGTCGTATCGGTCTCAAAGATCGTGACATCTCTCACCGTTACCCGGCCGCTGCTCACACTCCGCAACTTAGTATTGGTTTCATCGTAAAAATACTTGGCTAGATTCTCTGCCGAGGGATTGATCGTGGTAAAGGGCTCGATGTCGTTGATCATCTGGTGGTCGAGCCGATCGATGACGTGCTTCATCACATCCTTCAGATCTTTGAAATCGAGCAGCAGGCCGGCCTTGTCGAGATCGGCACCGGCCAGGGTCACGCGGACTTTGTAGTTATGACCATGCGGGTTCTCGCACTTGCCTTTGTAGTTGCGCAGGTAGTGTCCGGCGGCAAACGTGTCTTCGACGGTTACTTCGTACATGAATCCTCAGGGTCGGTTCGCGACGCTACGGCCTGTCGTTGATATTGATATTGTACCCTTTCAAAATCGGCCCCAGACTCCGCCAACCTTGGAGATGACATGGCTTCCACCGACATCAGGATTCGTACCGCCACGCACGAAGACTGCGCGTTGATCCTGCACCATCGGCGCAGAATGTTCGAGGACATGAAGGAAGGCAGCGCCCAGGATCTGGACCAGATGGTAGAAGCGAGCGCGCCCTGGCTCGACCGCGCTTTGGCCGACGGCTCCTATCGGGGCTGGCTGGTGGAGAATGCAGGCGGCGAGGTCGTTGCTGGTGGTGGGGTTCTGATCTCGTCGTGGCCGGCAGGCCCCAGGGATCACTACGCCCGTCGAGCCCTGATCATCAATGTCTACACAGAACCGGAATTTCGTCGCCAGAGTCTGGCTCGGCGGCTTATGTTGTGGATGATTCAATGGTTGAAGGACCAAGGCTTCAGTTCAGTATCGCTGCACGCCAGCGCCGAGGGTCGCGTCCTGTACGAGACGCTGGGTTTCCAGCCCACTAACGAGATGCGGCTACAGCTAAAGTGACAGAAACAGACGACATTGTGGTGTCTTTTACTTTGAAGTAAATAAAGGGTTAACGCCTATAATCTGCTAACGATCTGGCAGCTGCTCCGTCTATTCCATGCAAGACAGGTTGGATAACTTGTAAAGGAACAGAGGCACAATGCCGGCCGACGCGTACGCAGCAGCAATTCCGGTTGGCGAGCTTTCCCGGGGGCAGGCAAGCGGGGCACGGGGAGAGCGGGGCAGCGGTACCCAGAACCCCAGCTTGAGGGGCTCCGTGGCAGCACAGGGCAACCGCATTGACGACACGACTCTGATCCGGGAGGCGCAGCAGGGGAACCGCGCGGCCTTCGAGGTCCTCGTTCGTCATTACGATCAGTCGGTTCTTCGCCTGGCTCTCCATCTCACCGGTTCGGAAGCGGACGCCCAGGACATCCATCAGGATGCCTTCCTGAAGGCTTATAAAAACCTTGGGAGTTTCCGCTTTGAGTGTTCGTTCTATACCTGGATTTACCGGATCGTTACCAACCTCTGTCTCGACCATCTGCGCAAGCGAAATGTCCGCAAAGAAGATGCTCCAGTCGCAACCGATCACTCCGGCGAAGAATACAGCCTGATCGATCAGGTCGCAGATGGACGGTCAGGAGCGAATCCGGAACGCGACCTGATGCGCCGCGAACTTGGACGCAAGATTGGCGCGGCCCTCTCTCGTCTGACTCCCCGAGAGCGCATGGTTTTTGAGTTGAAGCATTATCACGGATTGAAGTTGCGGACCGTCGGAGAAATGTTGAATACGACCGAGGAAACCGCTAAAAATACGCTGTTTCGCGCGACGCAGAAACTGCGTAGCGCGTTGTCGGAGATGAGATGAAGAATTTGGATCTGATCTCCGCGAAGGGTTACGAAAATGAAATGTGATTGGGTAAAAGACAACATCGTGTTCTACGTTTACAACGAGTTGGAAGACGACGCTCGTTATGAAATAGAGCAGCATCTGGCGCGATGTCCCGAGTGCACGGCGGAACTGAAGGCGGCGCGCAAGTTCCATGCGACGCTGTCGCAGGCGCCGGTGGCGGAACCGAGCCCGAATCTTCTGGCGGCCTCGCGGATGCGGTTGCAGGAAGCGCTCGAAGGTACCACCCAGGGCGGATTCTGGCAGCGGCTGATCTTCGACCCAGGCAACTGGCTGCGGCAAATTCGAATGGCGCCGGCGATGGTAGCGGCGATTTTCATCGTGGGCTTCGGTGGTGGCATTGCGGCGACATACAACTTCATGGACGGGCGATCGACACCAATTACTGCCGTCAGCGACTCATCGTCTTCGCCTTCCCCTTCCCCCATCTCGCCGCTCGACGCTTCTATCACGGGTATCCGTTCCATCACGCAAGACCCAGGCTCCAATCAGGTCAATATCAAGTACGACACCGTTTCGACCAAAGACATACAGGGATCGCTCAACGACCAGCGTATCCAGCAGCTTTTGCTCTTTGCCGCCCGTAACAACTTTAACTCCGGCGTGCGCATGGATGCGGTGGAAAAACTGACGCAGGCGCCCAACGAGACCAATGTCCGCGAGGTGCTGATGTACTCGCTCCAGAATGACACCAATCCAGGCGTGCGGCTGAAAGCTCTGGACGGATTGAGTGGCTTCGTTCGTGAGGATGTACGGGTACGGGATGCGGTGCTGCAATCGCTCGTTAACGATGGCAACATCGGAGTGCGCATGCAGGCCCTGCATCTGGTTGAGCCGATGAAGGCGGACAGCGGTGTGCGAACCGTGCTGACCAAGCTCGCGCAGTCGGATCAGAATGTCTCGATCCGTTCGCAGGCGCGAGCCATGATGGCGCAAGTGCCGGAAATGGATTGAGCACCACTTCAGGGGCTAAAGCCCCGATGCTTGGTGGTTTGGACGGCACGGCTGAAGCCGTGCCCTTTCAAGACGGATTTTGAGGCGGTACAAAACGGTTGCACAGCAACGAATTTTAAAATGGCAAAGGAGTAACGAAAATTGAAACAGGTTTTCAAAGTAGCCAGCATCGGAATACTGCTGACGGCGCTGGCGTCCCTGGCTTTGGGCCAGGAAACCCGTGTCTTTCGCGAGGGTGGCAACTGGGTCCAGGAGATCACTGGAACCCTGGGTGCTGCACGGACTCTGCACTTAAAGGTCGACATGGGATCGGTGCGGGTCGAGGGCGGCTCGCAGCCGGGGATCAGTTACGTCATTCATAGTCGCGCGTATACCTCTTCGGAGCAGCAGGCCCGGCGCGAATTCGAGGCCTACAAGATCAGCGCGTACTCCAAGGGAGATGCGGCCTGGATCGTGGGCGATTGGCAGGGTGGCCGGAGCCGGAAGTTCTCTGGAGATTTCGTGATCACCGTCCCGCGCAACCTGGAGCTGGCGAAAATTGAGACTGATGGCGGAAGTGTACGCACCACAGGGATCACCGGCCGAGCTGAGATTCAGAGCGGCGGCGGCAGCATTCACGTGGACGACGTAGGGGGCACGATCGAGGCGGAAACCGGCGGCGGCACAATCGATATTGGCACGGTCGGCAGCGACGTGAATGTTCGCACCGGCGGCGGCAACATCAAGATCGCCTCGGCCAAAGGGAAACTCAACGCCGAAAGTGGTGGTGGCAGCATTGTGGTGATCTCCTGCTTCCAGGGAGCGACCTTGGATACCGGCGCCGGCAACCTCCAGGTGGAGCGCTGCCAGGGAACCGTTCGCGCCACGACGGGCGGCGGCAGCGTCGATCTGGGTGACATCGGCGGTCCCGTGGAAATCGAGACCGGCGGCGGCAGCATTCGTCTGAGTTCCGCCAAAGGTCCTGTTAAAGCTGAAACCGGTGGTGGCTGCATTGAGCTGAATGGAGTGACGTCCGCGCGCGCCGAAACGGGCGCAGGCGGAATCATTGCCAAGCTCCTGGCGTCCGGCGACCGCACCGACTCGACGCTGGAAACCAGCGCAGGCGACATCACCGTGTATCTGGCCGCTGATTTGTCGATTTCCGTTCGTGCGAACATCGAACTCGCAAACGGACACAGGATTACTGCCAGCGATTTCCCCGACATCCACATTGCCAGCGAAGGCGGAGACTGGGGACCGAGAACGGTTTCGGCGGAAGGCCAGTTGAATGGCGGTGGACCGGTGCTGAAGGTCCGGACAAATTCCGGAAACATCAAATTCATCCGCGCCAGTCGCTAGCGAGATCATTTTTCAGGAGGGGCCATGACACATCGCATCCTGCTTTGCGTGGCAGTCTTTATGCTGGTTGCGAGCGCGCAATCCGCGGAGCTTCCGTATGACCGTCCCGGCGAAAACTGGAACTGGGGCTACGGGGTGGAAGAGGGTGGCGGCGGCTCGTCGTACCTCGGAGTTGATATCGCGGACGTTACCGCTGAACGATTGAGCGCTCTGAAGATGAAAGAAGAGCACGGCGCAGAAGTCACCATGGTGGATCAGGATGCGCCCGCCGGAAAGGCCGGCCTGAAAGAGCATGATGTGATCCTGACCCTCAACGGCTCCGCCGTGGAGAGCGCCGCGCAGTTGCGCCGGATGATTCGCGAAACTCCCGCCGGACGCGTGGTCAGCCTCGGCATCAGCCGCGAGGGGCAACCGCAGTCCATCAAGGTGCAACTCGCCAACCGCGGCAAAGGGATGGCCTTCCGCAACATGCCAGACATCAACATTAAAATTCCCCCGATGCCCGCGCTGGCTGACTTCGATATGCCCGTTTCCGTTGTAATTGCCCACTCCTCGCTCCGGAGCGGGTTGATGGTCGAAAATATCACGCCACAGCTGGGTGACTTTTTCGGCCTCAAGGGCGGCAGCGGCGTGCTTGTGAGGTCAGTTGAAAAAGGCAGCCGTTCGGAGAAAGCAGGATTTCATGCCGGCGATGTGATCGTCCGCGTGAACAACGAACCGGTGCACGACACTTCCGACTTCACCCGCGCTCTGCGGGCCACCTCCAACGGAGCGGCAGCTGTCACGGTAATTCGCGACAAGAGAGAGCAAAACTTGAACCTGAGCCTTCCCGACAAGAAGGATTCGGGCAATCTGCTGGAGGAAAGTTTCGACATTCCCGACCTGACTGCGGAGACCCAGATGGAACTGAGCCGCGCGGGAGAGGAGATCGCCCGCTTGGCCCCGGCGCTGGAAAAACTACAGCGCAATACGCCCTGCTTCAATAAGCTGCAACAAAAATTGCAAGACTCACAGAAAAAACTCCAGCAGCGTAGCGAGAAAATGCGTCACGAATTTGCAGGAGAGTGGATCGAGATCTGACTGGAAACGCACGGTTTCAGTGGGCCGCTACCTTCAAAAGCTTGAACCACAGAGGACACTGGGAATGGAAGCCGGTTTCCCCTGTGTCCTCTGTGACCCCCGTGGTTAAGCACTTCTTGTCCGGTCTCGAGCCATCCCATTGCAGCCCTTGGAGCTTTCAGCAGGTGCTTAAATGGCGGAGGAGGCTACCAGTCTCAGGTGACGAAAGTCACCACCACAAGTACAAGCCCCTTCTCGCCCAATCATTTCCGAACCCCGCCCCAGGTGCAGTGCCGCTGGTTACCTGACGCCGGAGAGTAATTCCCGATAGTCTGTCGTTGGCATGGTTCTCCGCGCGCTACTGTTTTGCAAGAATCCCGAAACCGCCGATTCACTAACGGCGGTCCTGAAGGAAGCCGGCATCCGCGTTGAACTCTGCACGGACATCTTCGCGGCCATGGAAAAAGGCACAAAGCAGCCCTTTTCCTGCGTGATCGTGGACTGGCCGGAGCAACCGGAAGCGGGTTTCCTCCTGAAACGCGCGCGCGAGTCCGGACTCAACCGCACGGCGACCGCGATCGCCATCGTGGATGGAGAACCAACTCCCGACGAAGAGCGCGAACACCGCCTTGATTTTCTGATTTATCGTCCCATTGTCGCGGACGAAGCGCGCGCCGTGCTCGCAAAAGCTTGCCAGCAAATGCAGTTGCACTCCACGGCCTTAGCCGACGATGCAGCCGCGGTGCGCGATCACCCTGAAATGGCCGAGTCCTCCGACCAGACGTCAGAGGATCCGAATCTTGTTTCCATCGCCAGCGAACTGCCCGAGTCTCATCCGCAGGGAGCTGGGTCAGACCACGTAAGCGAGCAATCGACTTTTGACGATCCCGTCCAGGGCCAATCCCGGTCGTCTCTGCCGGGATTTCGAACCACTCTTGCTGCGACACTCGTCCTCATAGCCGCATTCTGCTTCTGGAGATCGCGCGATGCCTTCCTGTATTTGCGCCAGGCCCCGGAGGGTGCAGGCTACGTCTTGCGTGAATCTCTAGGCGCGCTCTTTTATGTCAAACGGCCGGGAACGTTGCCGGCTGGCACGTCTGTGCCCGATGCGCAACAGGACGCATACTTTGCCAGAACTCCTGCCAATGCTAATTCCAAGTCGACGGCCCTGGCAGTCGTCTCCGCCGACATCAACCTGCCCGATACGCCGATGCACTTGCCGCCCCCATTTGATTTCCCGCTGCCCTCGCCCGAACTCCATGTGGACCCTGTTCCCGCACGCCCAATACGCGCCACCGTTCCGGACAGCATCAAGGCCTCGGCCCCCGTCACTCGACCGGTAGTGATGACCGTCAATCCAGCGCAGATGATGCCGGTTTCCACGCCGCCGCCAGCGACTTCCTGGCAACAAACCGCCGAGCCAGTTCACCTGACCGAAGACTCAGCTCGCGCACTGGTGACGCAGTCGGTGAATCCGGTGTATCCGACGGAAGCTCTGGCTCAGAAGCTCCAGGGACCGGTGGTATTGCAGGTAGGCATTGGACGAGACGGAAGCGTTCTGGATTTGAAGCTGGTGCGGGGATACTTCGTGTTGGGACGTGCGGCCATCGCCGCCGTCAAGCAATGGCACTTTAAGCCATATAACGTGAACGGCCGCGCCCTGGAAACTCAGACTGTCATCACCATTAACTTCAGCTATCCACCACCCGGGTAGCAGGTTCCCAACTACTTGTGGTCAGCGTGATTGTGGCCTTCATGCCCCGCAGCGCCCTCGGCCGGAGAAGCCACTCCGGTTGATTTCTGCCAGTAATCCTGAACAGCCGGCGGCAACTTCTCCACTCGTGTGAGGAACGCCGTCACTTTCCACATGTCCTGTTCGGAGAGCGCCTTTTCCCACGAAGGCATGCCGGTGTAACGAACTCCCGTACGAATCGAGTAGAAGACATGCCACTCCGGGTCGTCGAGCGGATAAATAATCAAGCTCGGAGCTGGAGGGTAAAAGGACTTGCCCACCACCGAGGGTTGGCGGTCCAGGCCACCATGACAGAGCGCGCAATTCATGGTGTAGAGCTTCAGGCCGTCAATCAGGTTCGCGTCGGTCGGCGGCACGGGATTGTTCAATCGCGGAGCGTGGCGTTCCATGGAAGCGTCCAGCGCGCTCATGGCGATGTGCATCTCCATGCGCGGCGGCGTGGAGTTGGCATTGGTGGGCATGTATCCCAGCAAGGCAAATCCGATGCCTCCCACCGCGAGCACGAGAAGCGTGACAATGACACCCAGAAGAAATTTCTTCATGAGGACCTCGACAAACCTCAAGTATATATAACCGTCGATGCCGGAAGGCGCGGTCGGAAATTGAGCATCGGGAAATTCCGCTAATCGTGATAGCGCTCTTCCCCGACGGGGATCGCGACGTTCAAACGGTTCTGCGTCGGGGGCAGCGGACAAGTCGCATACGGAGTGAACGCGCAGGGCGGATTTACCAGTCGATTGAAGTCGAGCCAGAGTTCGCCTGGCTGAGACAGCCCGTGGTCAGGCAGTTCGGTGTAGAGGAATCGGCCCGCCCCGTAGGTTGTGGTCTTGCTGGTGGTATCGCGCAAAATGAAGAACAGGTCGGTGGATTGAGGATCTTCGAGCACGGGCTCAAGACGAGAAATTTGTCCGTCAATCGTAAACTCGGCAATGCCCGGGGCTGGGAGTTTGCTCACTGTCCCAAGAATCGTCGGGATATCGATCATCTTGGGAGGGTTGTAGGGGATCCACTTGGCATGTATGCGATAGGCGGCGTTTGGCGGATACCAGTGCAGTCCGTGGAAACCGACTCGGGTGGGTGCCTGCGCGTCTTTGACGCGCAGCCCGTAACGTTCATCGCGATGAATGACGATGATCGTCAGCCCACCCAAAGAGAGCTTGGAACTTTTCTCGCTATCGTCCGCCAGCAGGGGCTGTTCCTGCGCGGGATGTCCGTCAAGCAGCAGATCCTTGGGGAATCCGCCCGCGGGCTGGAGCAGGCGCATCGCACCATCCTTTTCAAGACGCACTACGCCAAGGTGAGCCGGCGCTTTGGCGATCTGAATTTTGTTGTCCGGGGCAGAGCCAACAGTGTTATCGCCTTCTTTCAACCACTCCAGGCTAATCAGGGAAAGCCAGCCTTCGGGAGTTTGTAGATTGGCGGCACGCTTTTCCCGCCAGGCAAGGAGGTCGCGCTGCCAGGAGTCGGGCGCGGCGGGCAAGTCGCTGGCGATCATGGAGAGAGACAGAGTAAAGATGACGGCGGCTGACAGGAACAGGTTTCGCTTCATGGGTAAGACTTCCTGCATTTGGACCTGATTTTTAGATGTTAACAGGCGGCTTTGGGACGGCCAATTTGAATACCCGCCCGTAGAGACGTGGCTTGCCGCGTCTCTACGAATCTGCTTGGCAGGACAATGGCAAACTAATTTTTCCGGCTCGGCATGACCAGCCAGTGCAGCACTGAACTTACTATGCTGAGCACGATGGCGCCGATAAACGCGGCCAGAAAACCGTGCACTTCAAATCCGCGCACCAGGACGGAAGCCAGTTCGAGCATCAGGGGTTGATCACGAACCAGAACAAGCCGAGAGTTAATATCGTCAGCGGGAAAGTGAGGATCTTAAGAAGCATTCCGATGGTTGCATTCACCAGGCCGATCACGAGGGCGGCGATCAGGGCGGTCACCGGGCTGTTCACGCTAATGCCGGGCACCACGTGCGAAACAATCCAGACGGCCAATGCGCTCAGTACCCAGTTGAGCAGAAGTCGCATGAGAACCTCCATTTGATGGAAAAGCGTCGTTGTCGCTAGTCGTTGGCCGGAAGCCTAATGATGCCGTACAGGTGGCCGACGCCCAACGACCCGGTCACTATACACCTCTGCGATCTCTGCGTACTTCGCGGTTCAAGGGGTTCACTGGTACGTTCGGGAACGCCGTTCGACCCTGGATTTGCCCTGAATACTGTTGAAAATTGTGCAGTTAGTACGCTGGATGATTAAATAGTAGACAGGCATTCTCATGGCATCGGCAGCAGTCAGGCTACGCCGCAATTTCAAGGCGGCGAGCCGGAACATTCACGGGTTGTGGCAAATCCTCAAGGCCGTGGCCTCGACGGATCATCCTTTGCTCGCGCATCTGATCCCGATCCGGCGCTGTAATTTGTCCTGCACCTACTGCAACGAGTACGACGATTTCTCCAAGCCGGTGCCGACCGAGCAGATGCTCCGGAGAGTGGACCGGCTGGGCGAACTGGGAACGTCGGTGGTCACGATCAGCGGCGGAGAACCTTTGCTGCATCCGGATCTCGACGACATCATTCGGCAAATGGTCAAGCGCCGCATTGTTTCCGGTCTCATCACGAATGGGTATCTGCTCACCGAGGACCGTATTCAGCGCCTGAACCGCGCGGGCCTGGAATGGCTCCAGATTTCCATCGATAACGTGAATCCGGACGAAGTCTCGAAAAAGAGTCTCAAAGTACTCGACCGGAAGCTCCAACTCTTGGCGGAGCACGCCGACTTTCACGTGAACATCAATTCCGTAGTAGGCGGCGGAGTGAGCGACCCCCAGGACGCGCTGACCATCGGCAAGCGGGCGCTGGCGTTGGGATTCAGTTCGACCGTGGGCATCATCCATGATGGGGCGGGCCAGTTACAGGCTCTGAAGGAAAATGAACGCGCCGTGTACCACGAGATGAAACAACTCGAGCGGCGCAGCTTCACCCGCATCAATGCATTCCAAGACAACATTGCCGATGGGCGCCCGAACCAGTGGCGATGCCGGGCCGGGGCGCGTTATCTGTACATCTGCGAGGACGGCCTAGTGCATTACTGTTCGCAGCAGCGCGGGTATCCGGCGATTCCACTGGAGAAATATACGGTCGCTGATCTGCGGCGCGAATTTTATACGGAAAAGTCCTGCGCGCCGCACTGCACCGTGTCGTGCGTGCATCAGGTTTCCGTACTGGATGCATGGCGGGCCCCGCAACATCCCGGGCCGCCGGTGGGCGGTCTGGTGCAGATCGAGTAGTAGTTAGCCCTCAAGCAAGAACCCATGCCCACTTATATCAACTTACACCAACAATGGGTGCGATCGTCCTTGAGTTATCGGCGACCTAGAACTTAAGTACAATTCCAGCCGAGTAACGGAAGTTATTCTGGCTGTCTCCGCCGCTGCGTGTTTGCAGATAATCCACCTGCGCTAGACGAATGCTGAGGATGCGTGCCATATTCAAATCGAGTCCGCCTCCCACCGCCCAGGTGGCACTCGTGTCTGCGCTACTCACTCCCTGCGCATCCGCTGAAGTATGAGCACCTCCGCCGAGGGCGTGAAGGAAAGGCGTAATGTGCGTGGGGTTAGGAAAACGCAGCACAGGGCCAAACATGAAGGTGTGGAACTTGGTATGGATAGGAACGCCTAACAATTCAGGGCTTCCATAAGCGCCGCTGAAGTCGGCGGTCACGCCCAGATAGCGATTGAAATATCCGCTTAAGGAGGCGTTCCATCCATTGAGATTGAAATGGTCGAGGTTCGCCACGTCCGTACCCGTATTTGCACGAAAATACTGGAAACCTCCAAACACTTCCGCCCGCGGCGCGTCTTGCGCCAGGACGTGCAACGGCAAAATTGTCGCCAAAGCCAATACTGCCAGAATGCGGTACATGTTCCCTCCGATTGAGTTTTGTCTTTTCCGCTGAGGCGCACACACCAATACGCCTGGAGGCGCACGAAATGACGCTCCACGAAATCGCTATCTAGAACCTTGGTCTCGCGGATTAGATGCGACGGGGATGCCTTCGCGTGGCCTCTCAGGAATACCGCGAATTACCTACTGGCGAATCCCGATCCAGCCTTCCGCGACCACCATGGAGTTACCGGGATTATGCGGATCGTACTTTACAGAAGTAGGTACACCGAGACGGCAGGAATGAAGGTTGATCCATTGGCGTAGATAAGTAACGTCCTGCGAAGCTTCATACGAAACGCCGGCAACGTCATACTGATAGATCAGCATGGTGGCAGCGGGGCGCTGCGCATCCGACGCGAGTTCCTGCACATCGATCACCGTACCGTCGGTGATTCGACCAACCTGGGTCAGCCAGACTCGCCGCTTGCGCTCCAGTTCGTCCGGAGTTTTGGGCTTGCGACGAAGCAGCACGTAGCTCAACACTGCCAGGCCGAATGCGCCCAACGCCAACGTATAGGTACCGAGCGGAATCATCGCGACCGAACTGATCTTTGGGATCAACTCTGCGATCAACTTCAGCATAACCGGAAAACTCTCCCCCGCAAAGCGACTGTGACCAGACGGAGCGTCAAGTGCATCGCCCCCCATTCCCTCAAATTTCCGGAACAGAAGTTTACATTCTTTTTACAACACGGCATCGTGGGTTGCCTTACATTGTCGGCACTGCTGTCCTGCGTTGCGCTCGTTCCCGGTTCGCTCGGCATCTCTCCAGGGATGTTTAATGGGTCTGGGGACGCTCGGTCACTCCAAGCATGATCAGCGCGGCGTAAGGCGGCGACACCGACCGAACACGGCCATAATACGGCGTGCAAGTCGCGGGGGACAAAACGGGCTAGCTCTGCCATTATGTTCCGTGCTCGGATAAAGAGGCTGGATGATTCCAGCCTTTTTTATTTGGGGTGGGCCAGCCGGACAAATAAACATCCCCCAGACGTCAAGCTGCTCAAGCACTGGATCCGCGCCGCTTGTAGTAAATATTGAATTCGAATCCCGGATTCGGGGGGAATATCTCCGCAACCTTGCGGAGCCGCTCCGCCAGAGGTGTGGGCGCCAGCAGGGGATAGTCGCGCTCCCGCAGATCGTAATAATCCACGTCCAGACACAGGGAGAGCAGGTAGATCGAAATCGCGTCGGCAAAAGTCGCAGTCAGATATTCGTTCTTATACTTCTCAGCCTCGGGACCCGCCGCGGTAGCCAGTTTGCGCGACTCCCAGGCGTCTAGTGAGGTTTCGCCCCGAACTCCCGACTCGACCTGCTGCCAGACCATTTCCGCGAAGGGCTGCGACACCCCGGCCCGCTCCACGAGCGCGTGGCCGACATTGATATAGAACTCAAAGGCCACGGAAAATTTATCGTCCATCAGCCGGGTGGAAATGAAGACGCACTGTGCGTCGCCCAGATTCAGGTTTCGGTGACAGACCGCGTTGTCGCTCAGGGCGACGTCATAGCGGTCGGCAATCACAGTCTCATCGCCCTGGCTGACGGTCAACGGAACGAAGTAGTACGCCTTGCGCGAGAGGGCGGACGCGGCCGCCACGGGAACGGCGGCGATCATGCGGTCGAGATCGGAATCAGAAATCGTGACTTCGCCGGCGTGCGCATAACAGATTCCGTTGGCGGCCTGCGAAACCGGCGTGGTCCGGACAATGTCCGCGGGGCTGCGCGTGATCGCCGAGACGGCTTGCGACATAGGGTTTATTGTAGCGCACAGCCGTACAGCCGCACCGCCGACGCTGCGGCAGCCGCGCACGTTGGTGTAGCCTAGAAAGCATGCCGAAAGCGACCTCGGGGAGCCCCCGGTGGATCGGAATCCCGGTGCGCGTCCTGCTGACGACGGTGATCGTTACCTTGCTGGCATTCGCCGTCAGCCTGTTATTGAGCATTTTAGGCACGGTGGTGTACTCGCAGGTTAAGCACGTTGCTCCCAACATGCCATATGCGTACCGTTACATCGCATTTCCTTTCGCGATTACCGTGGGCGTAATCGTGTTGGCGTTGTCGCTGTCGATGGAGATCCGGCACTACCGTCAGCGGAAGACTCTGACCAGTATCGAACGCGCGGGATGAGATGACATAAAGATGACTGCCCCGCGAATTGCCATTCCCGTCCCGCACTCCGGCGACCGCGAATATGCCGAGCGCGCCCTGCCGCAGTATGAAGAAGCGGTCCGCCAAGCCGGTGGAGAGCCCGTCCGCATCGAACTCGACCAGCCCCCGGCACAAGTGAGGGAACAACTCGAACGCTGCGACGCGGTACTCCTGCCCGGCAGCGGCGCGGATGTCGATCCACGGAAATACGCCGCCGAGCGGCACGAGAAGACAGCTTCGCCCGATCCCAAGCGCGAAACCGTCGATGATTTGCTCCTGCAAGATGCCTACAACCTGCGCAAACCCATTCTGGCCATCTGCTATGGATTGCAGACTCTGAACGTATATCGCTCCGGAACGCTGATCCAGGACATCGAATCCGCCATCAAACACGACGCCGGACGCAAGGTTGCAAAAGCGCACACCGTGGACGTAGAACCGGGATCGCAACTGGCGGCAATTGTGAGTGGCGAAAAAAACATCTCCGTGAATTCTTCGCACCACCAGTCGGCCGACGTTGTCGGAGACAACCTGCGCGTAGTCGCCCGCTCACCCCTGGACGGCGTTATCGAAGCCCTCGAAGGAACGCTGCCCGGACATTTTGTGCTGGCCGTACAGTGGCATCCGGAACGATCGGTGAATGATGAGAAGGAACTCGAGGAGCCGGCGCGGAAGATCTTTCAAGCTTTCGTCGAGGCGGCGCGGGCGAAGCATGAGGAACTCGCCGGAGGGATCGAGCGGCTATAGTTCCGGGCGCACTTGGCCGCCTTCGTGGTTACCGCCGCTTTGACTTCCTGGCGACGCCTTTCCGAGCGGCCTTCACTTTCTTCTGCTTCGGTCTGGGCTTCGGCATAGATTTCGGTGTCGACTTGGCGCGGATCGTGTCGGCGTTCGTGGCCACCATGTCAGACAGTTCGTAGGCCTCCCGAAGCCAGTCGGTGATGGGCGTCTCCACCTCGTCCCGATGCCTGATCTGAATGATGTGATAGACCTTGTGTTTCGATGCGCGATCGGCGCGCCGCACCTGAGGAGCCTTTACAGTGCGGCCTAGGAACACGCAGACTTCGAGGAAGTTCGTCTTCGGACGCACGAAGAAGTAGCACGACTTGCGCGAGAACATCACCGATTTGTGCGAGGCGTAGATCCGCTGATCTCCGAAAGAGACGGCTGTCTCGCGTAGCCGCTCCCAGGCGTCCTGGAGATCTCCCGAGAGATCCTGCGTGAGGGCCGTTTCAGTCGTGGTCCAGCAGTCGTGCTCCTCCCCTTCTTCGACCCACTGCTTGCAGTGGTAGCACTCTCGACCTCCCATAGGTCCCATTGTAGTGATGTAACGGGTCTAAACCGCTGCGTCGCCCACCCGATTGTGCCGCACCCTCGGGTCACCTGGTGCATCCCGGCAGCGTTTTGACTTGCAGCAAGTCAGACCGGAGGATAACGTAGGTTGCTTCGGGCCTCTGAAAGAATCCTCATGCAGGAGTGCGAGTTATGTCAGTCGAAGATAACGTGATGTTAGTGCGACGTTGGTTCAAGGAAGTATGGAACGAGGGTAAGACACAAACGATTTACGATCTTCTGGCCACCGATGTCATCGGAATCGGCGAACTTGAAGATGGCCAACCGCTTCGCGGCCCCGGAGAATTTGCGCCCTTTGTGGAGCGCATTCGCGGGGCCTTCCCCGACATCCACATCGTGATTGAGGATGCCTTCGGCGCGGAGGACAGAGTCGTTGTGCGCTGGTCGGCGACGATGACCCATCGAGGAGATCATCTGGGAATGGCCGCCACCGGCAAGCCCGTTCGCATGACCGGAATCACCATCGCGCGCATTCGCGAACGCAAGATTGTCGAGGGTTGGGACAACTGGGATCAATTAGGCATGCTGAAGCAGATCGGCGCCTACGCGAGTCCTCAAACAACTCTACTTAGGAGCGCTTAGCGAGATGCGCTCAGCAAGGCAGAAGTCGGGCCCAGTAAATTGCCGCGCGCAGCGCCCACACATTCGCAACCATACGTAGTTCATACGCTGAATTCCTGCGCTGGCTAGGAACCACTAAACCAACAGGACTACAAACCCGTTAAGAGTTGCGCTATTGTTTTTTTTTCAGCCCGCTAAGTCCACCCACAAAAAGGGTAGCGAGTACCGAGCTCAACGGGACCTAGTTGGAAACTGACTGATCCTATTTGCCGGAGCCCGTCAGATTCGAGGTCTGCGGGCTATTGCCAGCACTATCGCTCACGCTCAGCTTTCCTGTCCTCTTGCCGGCCGCTGTCGGCGTAAACGTGACGCTGATGGTGCATGTACCCTTGACCGCCAAACTTGTCGTGCAGGTCGTCGCCGACACCGCGAAATCCCCAGCTGTCGAAATCCCGATGTCGGTCAGCGTCACGTTCTGATTGTTGGTAAGCGTAAACGTCTTTGGCGGACTCGTCGTGCCCACTGTCTGAGCAGCGTAAGTCGCCTTAGCCGGGGTCAGCGCCGCAGGCACGACGCCCGTTCCTAACAACGCCACCGTCTGCGGGCTGTTGGGAGCATTGTCGGCAAAGGTCAACGTTCCCGACTGTTTACCTGGTTTCGTAGGCGTGAAGGTAATACTCACCTTGCATTTCGCGCCCGTGGCCAGAGTGGCTCCGCAAGTGTTCGAGGAAATGGCGAAGTTGGCGCTCGCCATGATGCTGCTGATGTCCAGCGTGGCCGATCCCGTGTTGGCGACGGTCACCGACTTAGCAGCGCTGGTCGTGTTGATAACCTGATTACCGAAACTCAAAGACTTGGCCGAGAGCGTGACCCGTGGGAACGCGTTCAGCCCCTCCGACAGGGTGAAGACCGTGCCACAGCCAGCCGTGCCGCAGGCTCCGGAGGTTCCGCCCCAGTAGGTGGTCCCATAGAAGTTTCCCTCGGTGGCCTGCACCAAGCCTCCCTCGGGTTCAAGGCCGTCCGTACGGTCGAAGCTGTGCAGCGTGGTCAGCGCGCCCGCGGCGGTAATCTTGAAGACAGTGCCATCGTTATTGGCCCCGCCCGCGTACGTTGTCCCGTAGAAGTTCCCGTCGGAGGCTTGCATCAGTCCGGCGAAAGGGAGGGCACCGTCGGTCAGGTTGAAGCTGTAGAGCGTGGTTAGTGAACCGCTGGGAGTGATTTTAAAAATCGCGCCGCAGCCACCTCCACAGTTGCTGCCGCTTCCGCCACCGTTGGTTGTGCCGTAGAAGTTTCCGTCCGTCCCTTGCGTCAGCCCGCGGGGGTACGCGCCGTCCGTCCCAGCGAAGCTGTACATCGTTGTGAGAACGCCCCCCGGGGTGATCCTGAAGACCGTGCCACAACCAACGGCATATGTATTGATTAAACAGGCTTGGGTGTTAGCTCCACCTTCTTGGGTTGTCCCGTAGAAATTCCCGTCCGTGCCCAGAACCAGCCCGTTAGGGTAGTTGCCGTCCGTACCGCTGAAGCTGTGCAATGTAGACAGCTTACCCCCGGCGGTAACTTTGAAGATCGTTCCACAGATGCCAAACGGGGGGCAAAAGTACGCCCCGCCACCGTTGGTTGTGCCGTAGAAGTTTCCGTCCGTGCCTTGCACTAGTGCTGCCTCAGGGTTGAAGCCGTCAGTTCCGCCGAAGAAGCGAGAGATTTCAGCCTTTACGGCGTCGGTTGCTTCCTGAGACTTCCGTGATGCGTCGTGATATTCCAACCACAGGCTGTTGAGAGCGCGATCAGCCTCTTCGAAAGCCTCACGTGTGCGCCGCACTTCGAGCCATCCGACTTCAGCGGATCCATCACTGATGAGGCATTTCGCCCCACCGTCACGGAACGGTATACACCATTCCACGCTAGGAACGAGCCTCAGCGCCTTTCTTATGTCATCGGGCTTGCGAGCCTTCTGAAGTTTCAACCCAATTCGACCCCAGTTATCGCCCAGAAATCGTTTCAAATCGAGGAATCGCTTTCGCAACTCTTCGGCGCTGAGTACCTCGTTCCTGCCGAGCTTTTTCGAGTCTTGGGTGTTTTGGGCCATGGCGTCGGAATCATGTCAAGTCTTGCATCGACCGAAAAGATTAACTCCATTTCTACTGCTGACCACGTTATCGCACTAAAAGTATCCATGATTGTCCCCGAATACTCCGCCTATCGCACCAAAATGTTTTGCTCCCTCCGGTTGGCCCGAAACCCCATGCGAGACTCAGCCCGAGAGGGCAGAAACCATGGCGAAGCGCACGATTCGGGAACCAAAGCGGCGCAGCAACAGAAAGCAGGGTCTTTCACATACGGCACTGCCGATGCGCAGCCAACTTGCGCGCGACCGGGCTCTACACGTCGTCGCTGCGATGCGGAAAGATCCAAGACTTTCATTAGCTCGTGCGGCAAAGCTGCATGGAGTCAAACAAGAAACGATCAAGAAACACCTTTCGTCCGCATTGAAGAAGAAAAACGGCAAATTCCAAGTGACGAAAAGTGACCGTTACAGAGCAACGCTCTATGTTCCCGATGCTGACGGAAATTCGGTCGCGGTCAACACTCGTTCCTCAAAAGAACGGGAACAGCTCAGTCGCTATCTTCGTGACTTGGGACGCTATTTGCGTGGAAACCGCGAGGCGCTTTCAACCTGGGAGGGAAAGAAAATCGGCGATCTTGTGCTTGTCACTGATGGGCGAACCCTCAAAGCCATCGAACCAGCATTGTCTGATTTTTCACTGTATCGCAGTCTCAATGGCGGTGCTGAATAACAAACCGCCAGCCAATCCGGACTGCACGGCGCGAAACGCGCCAGCGAGAACGCAAGCTTCAGGGTCTTGCGGTGCCGCCGTGTGATTTCTGTATCCAAGACCACCACACGGCCTTTCGGAACCACGATCCATTGCTGACCGCACCCCTTTGTGAGAAGCATCACGGCAAGATACACGAACTGTTGCTACGAGGAGACGTTTCACCGTTGTTCGAACGAAACGG
>Ga0137409_10001409_pt1 | contig 25990 bp, 18 predicted proteins | sample CZODoug1_16funga_FD_122059 | JGI IMG/M metagenome (GOLD analysis project Ga0137409, IMG submission 122059) | Vadose zone soil fungal communities from Angelo Coast Range Reserve, California, USA - CZODoug1_16fungal (Hybrid Assembly) | ecosystem: Environmental > Terrestrial > Soil > Vadose zone...
TCCTTGGTGTTCGATCAGCGTAGCGGATCACGCGCGCGGCCGACTAGAAAAAGGCGCGCCAGGCAGCCGGAGAGCTCAGTTCAACGCGAACACAAACAGATAACTCGAGTTTTCCAGCTTGTCGAACTTCACGGGATGCAGGTGGCGTCCGCCGGATTGCACGGCGAGATACTGCTTCGGCCCGATGGCGTACGTCACCGGCGTGCCCTTCAGCGGTGTGCCGACGTTGAAGCGCCAGAGCTCCTCGAGCGTCTCGTCGTTGTAGGCGACGACCCAACCATCTTGCAAGGCCGTGAACATCAGACCGCCGGCCGTGTCCGTCGCGCCCGAGCGAACCTCGATGTCGGTCACCGCCTTGGCGATGATCTTGTGGTTGATCGTGTCGAAGGCCGTGATCGATCCGTAATAGAGGTCGCTGTTGTAGGTGCGCTTCTCGCTTTTCTTTTCGTCGATCCCGCCCTGCGGTGAGAGGTACGCGACAGCCGCGCCTGTTTGCGAGAAGCAGCCCTCGATGCCAACGCCATACGCAATGTTCTTCACGGGGTTGTAGGCGGTCGGCTGGTGCGCGATGCCGCCGTGCCAGGTCGGGCAGGTTCGCTTGAGGCCGTCGCCGCGCAGCGCCCGCGCCGCGGGGTTGTAGATCTGAACGTCGAGTTTGGGATCGTAGTCGAGCGGCTTGCCGGTCTTGGTATTGAGCCCCTTGGTCCAGTTCAGATCGTTGACGTACTGCCCTCCTCTGAGGAATTCGCCGTTGGTGCGATCGATCGAGTAGTAAAACCCGTTGCGCGCGAAATGGCCGACGATCTTGCGGCTTCGGCCGTTGATCGTCGTGTCGTACAACATGTGGACGCCGACTTCATCGAAGTCCCAGGAATCGTTCGGCGTGTACTGGAAGTACCACGCCAGCTTGCCGGTCTCGACGTCCACCGCGACAACCGAGTTGGTGTACAGGTTGTCGCCGGGACGCGCCTGCGGATCGTAAATCGGAACCGGGTTGCCGGTGCCCCAGATGGTGAGCTTGGTCGCAGGATCGTAGGAGCCCACCTGCCACAGGCCGCCGCCCCCGGTTTTCCACGCGTTGTTCGTGTCCTTCCAGGTTTCGCTGCCCGGATCGCCCGGCTTCGGCACGACGTACCAGCGCCAGAGCTCCTTGCCCGATCGCGCGTCGAGCGCCCCGATCCAGCCACGCGTTTTCGCGTCGCCCGCCCCGTTCGCGACAATGACTTTCCCTTCAGCGGTAATGGGCGCCGCGTTGAATCGTTCCTTGTTGCCGAATTCGTTGGTCGACGCCAACATCTTGTCCCAGACGATTTCGCCGTTATTGCGGTTCACGGCAATCACGCGGCCGTCCGGAAGATTGGCGATCACGAGGTCTTCCCACAACGCGATGCCGCGCGTGCGCGGAATATTGCCCTGGTGCTTCACGCCGGGATCGGTCACCCAGACGAAGTCGCCCTTGTTCGGATTGCGGGCGTCGATCTTATAGATCGTGCCCCAGCCGTCGCTTGTGTACAGGAAGCCGTTGTCGACGAGCGGATGGATCTCGGCCTCCGGACCGTTCTGTCCCACATCCTGCATGCCGCCCAGCGCCATGGCCCAGATCAGTCGAAGGTTCTTGACGTTTTCTCGGCTGATCTGGGAGAGCTTCGAGTACCGCATCGACCCATAGTCGCCGTTCATCATCAGCCAGTTTTGAGGCTCATTCTGCGCATTGACGAGCCTGTCCTTATTGACGGTCATCGAGTATTGGGCGGCGACCGTCGCCGCGACGAGCGCGACGGCCGCAATAGCGAGCAGTGCGGCGAAGGCGAGCCTCAATGTCGGAGCGTGATGTCGCATGAAAAATCTCCCTCTGTTCTTTTCGTCGGTGGCGCATCATACCATCCGACCACAGGCGAAGGGGCTCTGGTCAGCGTGTTGCCGGCGCGAGCCGCTTCAGCTCCTCGAACCAGTTCTGGACGACGACGATCTGCGGCGTTCCGACCCGATTGGCGGACCTTTTGACCAGAAGGAAGCGCCGGCCGGCGGTGGACACGTCATAGGTTCGGCCGCTGTCGGGGGTCGGGGCCGGCGAGGGCGGGTCCGGATAGGAATCCGACCAAACATTGGGCCGACTCAGTATCATCCCCAGACACGGCAGGTAGAGCAGCACAACAATCCATCGGGCGCCACTCTCCCAGTACGCCGCTTGTGACGGATACGGACCCGTCGCCCATTGCCCGGCATACGCGAGCAGGCCAAGCGACCAGAGACTCCACGCCTGCGGCCAGGTCTGCGGGATCAGGAAAAGTGGAATGGTTTCATAAGGCACCGTTGTGTGCGGCACGCACGCGAGGCCGAGCAGAAGACGGGCATCGGCTCGCTTCCATTTCAGCAGCGCAAGCAACACCAGCGGCCCGCCCGCGCGCATGATCGGCGCGACCACGTGCGGCGCGCTGGAAAACGTGGCCCGCCAATCCGACACCCACGTCGGCCGGATGATCACGCTGAGGATCAACAGCGCGCTGCAGCCAATCGCCGTCTTCCAGCGCGGAAACGCGGCAAAGAGCGCCATACCAATCGTCGGCTTCGCTACGAGCAGCCACCCGAACCCGGGAACCAGCGCGGCGCCTGTCAGCAACAACGACCACTGCGACGTTTGCAGCGTCATCAACGCTGCGAGCGAGACGAGCGCCATGAGAGCTGGCGTCACGAGCCGACGCATGGTGACCGCGTACGTAAACAGTCCAAAGCCCAGGCCGACAAAAACCGGATCAACCCAGCGCAAGGGCATCCAGGCCAGCGGAATCAGCGTCAGAATCGCGGTCATCGGATACAGCAGCGGGTAAGGCCAGTTGAACGCGCGGCCGGGACCGATGGCCTCGTAGGGATTCTGGTGATGAAGGAGTGCGCCGGCGCCTGCCCAGATCTGTGCCAGGTCCGACGTCTGCGGTTGCGGGCGACTCCACACGGACCACGTGAGAAGTGCGGCAGTCACGCCGACGGCAAGAGTGACTGCAATGCGCCGGGCCCGGACCGACACTTTCACAAGGTCCCGCCGGGCGAGCACCGTCATCGAGGTCCAGACTGCGATCAGGATGACAATGACAAGCCAGTTGCCGTCGATCTGAGCCGTTTCGTCGAGACTCACCCTGTCATCCTACGCCTTCGAGACGGAACGCGAATTCGGAAAAGCCGTTCCGACCCTTACAGTTCTTGCCGTCGACTCGCCGTACTGTTGTTCGCGATGCGAGGCTGATTGTCGGCGCGGGCCCAAGAGCCTCGCAGTCGCGCGCAGCGGTCCGTCGATTTCCCTTGGTTTCCTGGCGGGTGCTCCCACAGATCCGTCAGCAATGGCCCGTGTGAGCGGCGATTCCTGACCCGGAACAAATGCGCGCGTTCTTGCACGTCCTGGTGTTGACGTTTCGGCAAGGCAGAACGATCGCTGCCAGAAGTGTCCCTCGGCCAAGGAGCAGGCAGTGAGGATGATCCGAAATTCGGTTGCCATCATTCTCGGGTCGCTGGGTGCCGCGTGTCATCAAGAGGTTCCCAACGCGCCTTCGCAGGGCGTCGTCGTGACGTTTCGAGTGGTCAACGAAACGTTCAGAGTCATGCTGACGCGCGACGATCAAATCGAGGCGGCGCGACTGGTGCAGGCTGGCGGTCGAGCCCGAATCCCCGTTGGCCGAATCGTCGCAGGCACGGAAATCAATCGCGGATGGAGCTGGCATCTCGACGATGTCGCGTTCGCGGAGGCGGCGATCGAACTGTGCGACGGACGCCCATCTGACGTCGAGCGCCAAGGCATCGGATTTGGCGGCGGCCGCTATTGCCCCTGGGCTGCCGAAATCACGTCGATCGAGAGATCGGTTGCACAGATTCACGGGGCCGGGCTTGACGCTTTCACAGTTTCTGCCCCGGCTTCCTTGTTTGTTCATCGGGGTGTCGGTACAGTCGGGGCCTTATGAGATTTCGCCGCCGCCGTTCAAGCGTCGCAGCCGTTGGCACACTCGCGGTCGCGCTGATCGCGGCGGCCAGCGTGACGTTCCGGGTCTCGTCGGCGCAGGATCGCCCCGCCGCCGAACGGTTCCGTGGCCGCGCGGTCGTCGCGGGAGAAGTGCTCGTCGCGTTCCGCAAAGTTCCCGATCTCACCCGTGTCCGCGCCGAGGTCGACGCGGACGACGACGCAGCGGTTGGCGGAGGCCGCGTGTGGCGTGTCCGGTCGCGCAGCAAGAACGTTCAATCGCTCATTGCCGGCCTCTCGGCTCGCAACGACGTCTTGTACGTCGAGCCGAACTACATCGTGTATGCGACGCGTGAGCCTGACGATCCGCGATTCCCGGAGCTCTGGGGGCTTCGGAACATCGGGCAGATCATCGCGGGAACGCCCGGCGCGCCAGGCGCTGACATCCAGGCCGTTCCCGCATGGGATGTCGCCATTGGATCTCGCAACGCCGTCGTCGGGATTGTCGATACGGGGATCGACTATTCACATCCCGACCTGGCCGGCAACGTCTGGTCGGCCCCGGCGAGCTTCAGCGTTACGATCGGCGGCCGGACGATCACCTGTGCGGCTGGCACGCACGGATTCAACGCCATTGCCAGATCATGCGATCCATTCGACGACAACAAGCACGGCACGCACGTGGCCGGCACCATTGGAGCCGTTGGCAACAACGGCGTGGGCGTCGCGGGTGTCAACTGGCTCGCCAACGTGATGGGTCTCAAGTTCCTGACCGCGGCCGGATCAGGTACGACGGCCGACGCGATCAATGCGATTGAATTCGCGATCCAGGTCAAGACGGTCTTCAGCTCAGGCGGTGCGAATATCCGCGTCCTCTCGAACAGCTGGGGCGGCGTCGGATTCTCTCAGGCGCTGCTCGACGAGATCAATCGAGCGAACCAGAACGACATGCTGTTCGTGGCCGCCGCCGGGAACAGCTCGCAAGACACCGATGTCACGCCGTTCTATCCCGCAAACTATGCGGCGCCGAACGTCGTTGCGGTGGCGGCGACCGACAACCAGGACGCGCTCGCCAGCTTCTCGAATTTCGGCGCGAACACGGTCCATCTCGGGGCGCCCGGGGTCCAGGTGCTGTCCACGCTCCCCGGCGCGACGTACGGGTATTTCAGCGGGACATCCATGGCGACCCCGCACGTGTCCGGTGCGGCTGCGCTGCTGCTGTCGCGCTGCACCGCCAATACCGCCGCCCTGAAGGCGCTGATATTGGATCACGTCGATCTCATCCCGGCGCTGGCGGGCAAGACGATCACGAACGGCCGGCTCAACGTCAGCCGCGCGCTCGATGCGTGTGGACCCCGTGGAAACTCGGCCCCGATGGTGACGTTGACAGACCCGCCCAGCAACACGACCTATCCGGCGCCCGCGACGATCACCCTCGCTGCTGTGGCCAGCGATGCGGATGGCACCGTCGCCCAGGTGGCCTTCTACGCCGGCACGGCCCTGATCGGGATCGACACCGCACCGCCATTCACGTTCACCTGGACCAACGCCACCGTCGGCAACTATGCGCTGACCGCCGTCGCCACAGACAACAATGGTGCAACCAGCACGTCGGCCGCGGCCACGATTCATGTGCAGCCCGGACTCGGGTCGCTGCCGTTCGGTGGGACAGCAGCCCCGATTCCTGGCCGTGTCGAAGCGGAGAACTTCAACGAAGGTGGTGAAGGGGTTGGCTATGTCGATCTGACGCCGGGCAATACCGGCGGACAGTATCGACAGACGGATGTCGATATCGAGGTGACCTCCGACGTCGGGGGAGGTTACTCGCTCGCCTACGTCGAACCGGGAGAATGGCTGGCGTACTGGGTGTCGGCGATCGCCACGGCCAACTACGCTCTGGATGCGCGGGTGGCTTCGTTCGGAGTCGGTGGTGCCTTCCATGTGGAAGTCGACGGCATCGACGTGACTGGTCCCATGGTGGTGCCGAACACGGGCGGCTGGCAGACCTGGCAAACGATCAGCCATGCAGGAATCGCGTTGACGGCCGGGCCACACCTGGTGCGTGTCGTCATCGACACCAAAGGGCAATCCGGATGGTTCGGCAACCTGAACTACCTGCGCTGGACGGCGCCCGGCATCAACGCACCTCCATCGGTTCAGCTGACCTCGCCGGCCAACGGCGCGAACTACATGGCGCCCGCGGCGATCCTTTTGAGCGCGACGGCGAGCGATCCCGATGGCAGCATCAGCCGGGTCGCTTTCTATGCCGGATCTGTGCTCCTTGGCACCGACACGGCGTCGCCGTTCACCCTGTCCTGGAACAACGTGCCGGCGGGCACATACAGCCTGACAGCCGTCGCGACTGACGACGCCGGATCGAGTACGACGTCAGCAGCGGTGACTGTCCGAGTCCTGGAACCTCCGAAGTCAACTCCATTCGGTGGGACCCCGGCCGCCATCCCTGGCGTGATCGAAGCGGAAAACTTCGATGACGGCGGAGAGGGGATTGCCTATCACGATCTCACAGCAGGGAATTCGGGAGGCAAGTATCGCGCAACCGATGTCGACATCGAAGCGACGTCGGATGTGGGGGGCGGGTACTCGCTCGGTTATGTCGTGGGCGGAGAATGGCTGAAGTACTCTGTGTCGGTTGCGACGACGTCCAGCTATACGATCGAAGCCCGGGTGGCTTCGCCCGGGGCGGGTGGAATTTTCCACGTCGAGGTCGACGGTGTCGACGCGACCGGTCCGCTGGCGGTTCCGAACACGGGTGGATGGCAAACGTGGGCGTCAGTCGCCTTCGCAGGCATTCCGCTGACCGCCGGACCTCATGTGCTTCGGCTCGTCGCCGACACGAACGGCGCGGGCGGATGGTTCGGCAACGTGAACTTCCTGCGCTGGACCGTGTCGAGCAGCGACAACGTGGCGCCTGTCGTCCAGCTCACCTCTCCGGCCGATGGTGCGAGCTACACGCCGCCGGCGACGGTGACCGTCACCGCGACGGTCAGCGATCCCGATGGAAATGTCACGCAGGTAGCGTTCTTTTCCGGATCGTCCCTCATCCGCGTCGCCACAGCTGCTCCGTTCACGCTGACCGTGAACAGCCTCGCCGTCGGCGACTACACCTTCACCGCGCGCGCAATCGATAACCTCGGTGCAAGCACGATATCCGCGCCCGTGACCGTTCATGTCGTGGCCGCCACGGCGCCCACGCCATTTGGCGGAACACCGGCTTCGATCCCGGGCATCATCGAGTCGGAGAACTTCGATGACGGAGGGGAGGGAATCGCCTATCACGATTCGACGGCAGGCAATACTGGCGGCAGGTATCGCCAGACCGATGTTGACATCGAGACGTCCTCCGATGTCGGTGGAGGATACTCACTCGGCTATGTCACCGCCGGGGAGTGGCTCATGTACTCGATCACGGTGAACGCCTCTGGAAGCTATACGCTGCAGGCGCGCCTCGCTTCGCCGACGGGGAGCGCCACGTTCCACGTCGAGATCGACGGCGTCAATGTGACTGGACCTCTGAATGTGCCCAATACCGGAGGATGGCAGAACTGGCAGACGATCAGCAGGGCAGGTATCCCTCTGAGTGCCGGACCGCATCTGATGCGAGTCGTGACTGACACGGGCGGGCCGACCGGCTATTTCGGGAATATGAACTACCTGCGATGGGTGGCTGAATAATCCGCGATCGCCGTGAGGATGAGCCATGCATCGCCGTTTCGTTCCATCGCGCGGCACCATCGTGCCTGGTCCCCCATGCCGTGTCCGCCTGGTTAGAGGTTGCCGGCATGAGCCGCTTCAGGTGAGTGACTGCAGGGCCCCGTTTCAGCCGGCATGAGCCGCTTCAGGTGAGTGACTGTAGTGAGTGAGTGTAGGGCCCCGCTTCAGCGGGGCCGGCACCTGTAGGCCCCCCTCAGCGGGGCGGCACACACTCGAGCGGTGCCCTGACGGATCGAGCGCCGCCGCGATCCGGAATCCCGCATCTTCACCGTGCCGTCTCGCGCAACTTGATGTTTGCGCTTTCAGATCGCGATGGATGATCCCGTGCTCGTGCGCGGCTTCGAGTGCCTGGAACTCACTATAATGCACCCTGCCAACGCGGCCGGCGACATCGCGCCGAACTGGGGACGCATCACGTCGACGGTGACCACATCGCGGCAGATTCAGCTGGGGCTCAAGTATCTCTTTTGAATCCAGGCTGCACTTCAACGCGAACCGCAGCTGCGCAGCGCCCCGAAGTTCCGCATCTCCGAAAAACTCCACGAGACCATGCCGGGACCGGTCACCAGGTTCCGGCCGGCATCGCCGAAAGTGCCGAATGAGTCGAGCGCGAACGCGTTCGTCGCCGCGAGCGCCTCCCGGGTGAAGGGGTCCGCCTTATCTCCGTGCAGGGCGCCGTTGGGATCTCTTGTACACTCGGCGTCTTTTCAGGGGTTGCGGCGGATACAAGGAGGCGGACACGTGGCCAAGCACACGACCTTTGTCGCGGCGGCGAAACACTCCACCCAGGACCTGCGCGAGGCCAAACGCGCGTGGTCGGCACGCCTGCTGATGGCTGGAGCGGCACTCAAGGAGGTCGCCACGGCGTTGACGCGCCATATCGGCGCCTATGCGGTGGCCGTCACCTCGGCGTCCGCGCGCCGGCACCAGAATGTCGTCGGCGTCGGCATCGCCGAAAAGCACGTCGATGGCAAGCCGACCGGCGTGATGGCGGTGAAGTTCTACGTGAAGACGAAGTACCCGAAGGGCGCCACGCCGTCGGGCGGGACGCTGCCGAAAAATATCGACGGCCTGCCGACCGACGTCGAGGAAGCCGGCACGTTCCGCGCCTTCCGCCGCTCCGCGCGCCGCGCCGTCGCGAGCGACGCGACGCTGCCGAATCCGCGGGCGCGGACGCGGCCGGCGCATCCGGGATGCTCGATTGGCTTCCGGATCCCGGGCGATCAATTCGTGATGGCCGGCACTTTCGGCGCGGTCGTCCGGACGAGCTCGCAGGTCTACATCCTGAGCAACAACCACGTCCTCGCCGACGAGAACCGGCAGCCCATTCATTCGCCGATCTTCCAGCCGGGGCTCCTCGACAACGGGGTCATCGGCACCGACCAGATCGCGGAATTGAGCCGCTTCAGAAAGCTCTGGGCGAACAAGTACAATCAAATCGATGCGGCGCTCGCGAAGCCGCTCAACAAGAACCTCGTCAGCCGTGACGTGCTCCATATCGGAGCTCCCAACGCCACGGTCGACGCGGCCATCGACATGACGGTCCACAAATTCGGCCGGACGACCAGCTACAGCGTCGGGCGGATCGTGAGCATCGATACCGACGTGACCGTCGAGTACGAGACCGCCAACTTCAAATTCGCGAGCCAGATCATCGTGGTCGGCGATCAGGGCGAGTTCAGCGATTCCGGCGATTCGGGGTCGCTCATTCTCCAGCGCGGTACGAACGCTGCGGTGGCGCTGTTGTTCGGCGGCGGACCGAATCACACGATCGCGAACCACCTCTCCAAAGTGTTGCGATCGCTGCGCGTGCGGATGTGATGGTGTGACGTGGCCACGAAGGAACAGGTCGAGGAGCTGAAGCGCACGCGCGGCCGGAAGCTGATGCGCATCCCCGGCGTCAGCGGCGTCGGCATCGAGCGCGGCAACGGCGAGGACGCGTACTCGCTCGTCGTCCACCTCGCAGACGACGATGAGAACACACGGGCGGCGGTGAAGAAGGCGGTCGCCGGCGAGCCGGTGCAGATCGTCAGCAGCGGCAGGTTCAGGAAGCTGTGATCGGCAACGAGGCGCCGACTGAAGCCCGAGTGTCAGGTCGGCATGTGAGGACGGTGAATCTTCGGTGGTGGGCCCTCGAGATCCGCCCGCCGCTGGCCTCGTGCGCTGACGTAGTACACTCTCCCGAGCGCGGTTCAGAGCCGGGTCGCGCCAGTACCACACGCTGAATCGACGGAGAGCGAACGATGATGACAATGAAACCGACCATGTGTCTCGTGACCGCCGCCTTCGTGATCGTGTGCGCGCCGCGCGCATTCGCGCAGCACGACGATCACGGCGCGATGTCGGCGGACGCGATCGGCAGCGCGAGCGTGAAGTTCCAGACCTCGTGCGCGGCGGCGGTGAAGGACGACTTCAACAAAGGCGTCGCATTGCTGCACTCGTTCTGGTTCCCTGAAGCCATCAAGACGTTCGAAAGCATCCTCGCCCGCGACCCCAACTGCGCGATGGCGCAATGGGGCATCGCGCTCAGCAACTGGGGCAATCCCTTCGGCGGCATCAAACAGGGCCGCCCGATCGAGCTGACGAAAGCCTCGATCGACAAGGCCCAGACGACGGGATCGCCGACGCCTCGCGAGCGCGGGTACATTCAGGCCGCGGCCCAGCTGGTCACCGCGGGTGATCCCGGCAGCCACGCCGCGCGGATCGGCGCGTATGAGACCGCCATGGAGCAGGTCTCGCGCGACCATCCGGCCGATACCGAAGCGCGGATCTTCTACGCGCTCGCCGTCGCCCAGACCGCGTCACCGGCCGACAAGACCTACGCGAAGAACCTGAAGGCCGCGGGCATCCTGGAGCCGCTCTTCCAGAAGATGCCGACCCATCCGGGGCTGGCGCACTACATCATCCACGCGTACGATGCGCCACCGCTGGCGGAGAAAGCGCTCGGAGCTGCGCGAAAGTATGCGTCGCTCGCGCCGGCGATTCCGCACGCGCTGCACATGCCGTCGCACACGTTCACGCGGGTCGGCTCATGGAAAGAATCCATCGACACGAACCGGCGCTCGGCGGAAGCGGCTCGGAAAAGCGGCGGCGGCGCGGGTGAAGAGCTGCACGCGCTCGACTATCAGACCTACGCGTACCTGCAGATCGCGCAGGACAAGGCGGCCAAGGCCGTCGTCGATCACGCCGTCGCGGTCGTGGTTGGCGCCGACGGCGCGGCGGCGGGCGCTGCGGGGGCCGGCGCGTTCGCGGTGGCCGCGATCCCGGCGCGCTACGCGCTCGAGCGCGGTGCCTGGGCTGAGGCCGCAGCGTTGACGGTTCGTCCCGCCAACACCGCGTTCGTCCAAGCGATCACCCATTTCGCTCGCGCCATCGGGGCGGCGCGCAGCGGCAACCCTGCGGCGGCGGCCGCCGACATCGACGAGCTTGCGGCGCTGCGTGACAAGCTCCGGGACGCGAAGGACGCGTACTGGACCGAGCAGGTCGACATTCAGCGTCGCGTCGCGCTCGCCTGGCAGACCTTCGCGCAGGGCAAAAAGGACGAGGCGATTGCACAGCTCGGCGCCGCCGCCGACGCGGAGGATGCGACCGACAAGTCCGCCATCTCCCCCGGCCCGCTGGCGCCCTCGCGCGAGCTGTTCGGCTACATGCTGCTCGAGGCCGGCAAGCCCAAAGAAGCGCTCGCGGCCTTCGAGGCGACGATGAAGAAGGAACCGAACCGGTTCCGCGGCCTCTATGGCGGCGCGAGCGCGGCCGCCGCCGCCGGCGATCGCGCCAAGGCGACGTCGTACTACAAGAGGCTGCTCGAGGTCGCGAAGGAATCGGATACCGAGCGCCCGGAGCTCCGGCAGGCAAGGAAGTATCTGGGATCCTGATGTCGTTGCACCTCCGCGAATGCGGAGCGCGGAGCGCGCCACGCAGACACGAAGGAGCGTGGTGTCAGAGCGCCGTGCGCCGGACAAGTAACATCACATGGACGCCGACCGGCGAAGACTGCTGACGGCCGGGCTCGCGCTCGGGCTCGGCCTCGCGCAGGATGATCCAGCCTCGAGCAGGCCGCGTGCGGGCGATCTCGTGATCCGGTCCGGCGACGCGAGCCGGACGCCCTTGTCGCCTGACGACATCCCGTTCGCCTCCATGCAGACGCTGGCGTGGGCGATGGATCCCGCGGATCGGACCGTGCGGAGCGGATCGCGGCTGAATCAACTGCTCCTGCTCCGGTTCGATGCGACGAAGCTGGCGCCGGAAACCCGGTCGCGCGCGGCCGAGGGGGTCGTCGCGTATACGTCCATCTGCACCCACACGGGCTGCGAGGTCGACGACTGGATGGCGAACGAGCAGCTGCTGTCGTGCCCCTGTCACTTTTCGATGTTCGATCCGAAGGACGGCGCCAGAGTCCTCGACGGTCCCGCGCCGCGCGTGCTTCCGGCGCTGCCGCTGAAGGTCGTGGACGGGAAGCTGGTGGTTGCGCGGCCATTCACCGCGCCCGTCGGATTCGAGAAAGGGTGAGATGCGGATTCTTCTCGGACTCTTGATCGCGGCGAGCGTGGCGACCCTGAAAGGGTCGCCCTCCATCGGAGAGGAGAAAGAGTCGCTCTACATGGGAGCGGTGCAGGCGCAGGTGCCCGCGCCTCCGCAGGTGCCCGCGTCTCCGCAGGCGCCCCTGCCGCCGCCGCCGCCCGCCCCGATGCCGATGGTTCTGCGGAACTACAAACCGGTGACGGCCGAGCGCCTGAAGAATCCGGACGCCGGCGACTGGCTGATGGTCAGGCGCACCTACGACGGGTGGGGATACAGCCCGCTCGATCAGATCACGCCGGCGAACGTCACGCGGCTGCAGCCGGCGTGGGTGTTCAGCACCGGCGTCACGAACGGACACGAGGCGCCGCCCATCGTCAACAACGGCGTGATGTTCGTCGCGACGCCGGGCAATCAGATCGTGGCGATCGACGCGAAGAGCGGACGCCTCCTCTGGCGCTACAAGCGGCCGCTGCCCGACGATGTCATCCTGCTCCACGCCACGAGCCGCGGCGTGGCGCTCTATGGCGACAAGATCTTCTTCGCCGCGGGCGAGGCGGTGCTCGTCGCGCTCGATGCGGCGACCGGCAAGGAAGTCTGGACGGCGCAGGTCGAAACGAACAGCAACGGATACTACATGTCGGTGGCGCCGCTGGTCGCCGACGGCAAGGTGATGGTCGGCGCATCGGGCGGCGAGCTCGGCGTCCGCGGCTTCATCGCGGCGTACGACGTCGAGACCGGTGAGGCGTTGTGGAAGACCTACACGGTGCCGGCGCCCGGAGAGCCCGGGAGCGACACGTGGCCGCAGGGCGATCAGTGGAAGACCGGCGGCGGATCGATCTGGGTGACCGGTACCTACGATCCCGCCACGAACCTCGCGTTCTGGGGCACGGGCAACGGCGGCCCATGGATGGGCGATCAGCGCACGGGCGACAATCTCTACACATCGTCCACGGTGGCGATCGATGTCGCGACGGGCCGCATCAAGGGCCACTTTCAGTACCACCCGAACGATTCCTGGGACTGGGACGAAGTGTCGCCGCCGATTCTCGTCGACTACAGACGCAACGGCCGGGCGATCAAGGGCCTGGTCAACGTCGCGCGCGACGGTTACCTGTGGTTTCTCGAGCGGACCGACGGCCGCATCAACTTCGTCGAGGGCATGCCTTACGTGAAACAGAACGTCTTCCGGAGCCTCGATGCAAAGACGGGACGGCCGGACGTCGATCCCGAGCGTCAGCCCGGCACGGGAAGAGAAGCCGAGTTCTGTCCGTCGCATTGGGGCGGCAAGAACTGGCCGCCCATCGCGTTCAGCCCGAAGACGCGCATGATTTACATTCCAGCGAACGAGAATCTCTGCGGGCGGATCGTCGGGCGGCCGGTGACGTACACCGCCGGCCGGGGCTTCACCGGCGCGACCAACACGATATTCATGGCCCCCGACGCCGACCACATTGGCGAAGTGCAGGCGTGGGACGTGGACACCGGCAAGCGGAAGTGGACGCACACGTTCGCCGCGTCGACGAACTGGGGGCCGATGCTGGCGACCGGCGGCGGGCTCGTGTTCAGCGGCGGCACCCAGGATCGTCTCTTCCGCGCGTTCGACGCGTCGAGCGGCGCGCTACTCTGGGAGTTCCCGACCAACTCGGGCATCATCGGACAGCCGTCGGCTTTCATGGTCGACGGGCGTCAATACATCGCCGTGCAGTCGGGTTGGGGGATCGATGCTCGCTCGATGCAGGGCCGTTTGAACCGGATCGTCCCCGGCGATTTTCCGGACGTTCCGGAGGGCGGCGCCGTCTGGGTGTTCGCCGTCAAGTGACGGCAATCGGGACAAGGCTCACGCTCACAGCTGAAGGTGATAGACCACGCTCATCGAACCTTCAGCGACCGTGTCGGTCGCGATCGGGGGCGTCAACAGACCTGTGTTCCGCGTGTGGAGAAACGCGCGGATGCCGGTCACATCGCAAGGCAGCCGAAACACCTGAAAGCCGGTGATCGTCATGGTCGCGGTCTGCCCCTTGAGAAACGGAGCCCACGTCGGCGCGTCCGGCAGGTTCTGGCCGCAGTAGGTATCGCTGCCGCTCATCAGATACACGTAAAGCTGCGCCCACGGTACCTCGCGCGCGGATGTGACGGTGATCGGAATCGACAGCCGCCCGGATCCCCGCGTGATGAATGCGCCCGGCGGCGTTCCCGTGACGGCGATCGTCGCGCCCGACGCAGGCGATGGCGTCGCCAGCGTCAGCGTCGATTGCATGGGCGTCGGGCCGATCGAGTCGGCGCACGCCGTGCTCAGCAGCCCCACGAAGGCCATGGCTATGACGTGTAGCCTCATGATTATTGAGTGTAGCGCGGCGAATTACGGGCGAACAGCTCGGCCGTATACGCTCGCAACCGCCTCCCTCGATGGATCAAAGCCACGCAACACGTCGAACTGGAGGGAGAGCCGATACCTCACGTGCGGCCCATCGTATAGAACTCATCGTTCGGTCGCAACGCCAGCATGTTCGCCATCCGGTTCGACAGTGCAAACAGCGCGGCGATGGCGCCGATGTCCCAGATGTCGTCGTCGGACAAGCCGTGCCTTCGCAACATCGCGAAGTCGTCCTCGCCGACCTCGTGTGACCGCTCCGCGACCTTGACGGCAAAGTCGAGCATCGCGCGCTGACGCGGCGTCAGTTCGGCATTCAGGTAGTTGACCGCGACCTGATCGGCGATGCGCGGGTGCTTCGCCCTGATCCGAAGAATCGCGCCGTGGGCGATCACGCAGTAGTGGCAGTGATTGAGGCTCGAGGTCACGACGACGATCATCTCGCGCTCGGCCTTCGTCAGGCCGTCGGGTTTCTCCAGCAACGCGTCGTGGTAGGCGAAGAACGCCCGGAATTCATCCGGCCTGTGCGCCCACGCCAGAAAGACATTCGGAATGAAGCCGGCCTTCTGATGCACGGCGACGATGCGGCTGCGGATGTCCTCGGGCAGATCGTCGAGCGCCGGGACCGGGAAGCGGCTGATCGCGATGGTCATGTCGCCGGCCAGTGTAAACTAACGAAGGCGCGCGATCATCGTGCCGCGCCCATCGGTCGAGTCCCTGAAGAACGTTTCCCAGGCGGCGCGAATGCGCTCGAGCTTGTTCAGGTCGTCGCTCGATTCGCGCGCCTGCGACACCAGGTAGACGAACGCCTGCCGGAACACTCTCGGTGCGCTCGCCGCGTCGGGGCGCCGCGCCCCGTTGGCGGCAACGATGTCCGCGATGCGCACGTCCTTTCGCGTTCCACGAATCTCGACGCCGATTCTCGGCGCGTCTGCGGCGCTCTGACCCGATGTCACGCGCGTGACGACGAACATCGGCGGCACGTCGGCCTCGGCGCGCAGCCCCATCGCGTACTGGTCCAGCGCCGAATAGCGCGAGACGGCGTCCACGGTCCTGAAGATGCCGTTGCCCAGATCCTGGATGTCGTTGCCTTCCATGTGCGACGCATCGGAATCGAAGAAGAAGCTCCAGTGCGCCTCGTCGCGGCCCAGCAGTTCCTTCGAATTGATGTTCCCGTCACGGAACTCGAGGAACGCAAGCCACCGGTGGCCGCACTCCTGTCCCATCAGGCTGAGCGTGTTGTTCTCACCGAGAAACCGCGCCCGTGGATCGTCGGGGAAGCGCTGCAGCGTGTCCATGTCCACCAGGCTGCGCAGCCGGCCGCGACTGCCGAAGTCCCGGCTCGAGTCGTAGATGTCGACGCCGATCCCGCCGACCTCGTTGGCCACCGTGAACTCGAACGCAAACGTCCCGACCCGCGTCGTCTTTGTGTTCGTGTAGAGCACGAGCTGATCGAAATCGTCGCCGTGCGATTCGTAGAACTTGCGCGTCAGACCCACGAAGTCGAGCTCCTGGCTGCTCGAGAAGCGCTCGCCGATCGCGCCGCTGCCGCCGGAGATGGCGCCCGACGCCGGCACGGTGCTGACGTCAATCGGGCTGAAAATGCCGGTCTCGCCCGGTGAGACGCCGACGACGGCATCCGACGGGGCGACAATCGCGCCGTACACGAAGTCGATCGTGCCGTCAGCGCCGAGACGGAGCTGGACGTTGACCCGATTCCGCAGGCTGCCGAATTCCGGCACGTCACACCACGTGAGCAGCAGCGCGTCGCCATCGACCCGCCGGAACACGCCGCCGGCTTGCGAAGGATCGAGATCGTCGAACACTGGCGCGATGCGCGGCGGACCCGTGAGAAAGCGCGCCACGTTTCGATCCGTGCTTGCGTGGTCTTCGGTCACGAAGGTGACGTTGCCGTCGGAGTTGACGAACAGCTGGGTATAGCGGCCCGCGTAGAAGGGAAAGGTAAAGGGCAGCGTGAACGGCGCGCTGTCGTCATCGCCGAGCGGAATCTTCTCGCCGACGGCGCTTTGAAACTGGCGGTCGGACCGCCGGGCGTCGTATCCGCCGGCGCCGTTCCGCGCGAAGGCCACCGCGGTGGCACGCAGGTCGAAGGCGTTTGCCGGCAGGAGAAGATCGCCCTGATCTCTGATGACAGCCACCTGGCCGATATCCTCGGCCGTTGCGGCCGCCGAGATCGATGCCGGAGCCGATCGACGTCTGGCGGACGCTGCCTGGTGCTTCCACAGCTCCTCGTACACCTGGCCGCGCCGCGTCCGTCGATCGCCGGTCGGCTGCGGCTCCGGCAGCGGCGCCCGCGTCGAGGTCACCGACGAGGGCACGATGGGGATCGAGCAGGTGCCGCCCGTCGATGATGGCGGCGGTGGCGTGGGCGGCGTGGTGCTGCCAGTACCGCCGCCGCACGCGGCCACGAGAAGCGTCATGCCGATCGCCACGATCGCCAAGATCGCCAGGCAGTCGAGGTGCCCGCTGGTCCGATGCATCATCGCTCGGATTATACGCACGGCCGTGATCCCGTTGTCCGATTCCCGGGTCGTGCTCCTTCGCCGAGGGCCAATCGCGGTACCAATCTCGATCGGCATGGCCGAACCCGGGATCATCCTTTGAGACTTCCCGTTCGTCCGATCGTCATCGCACTCGCGAATTTCAGACTCGCGAATTTCAGACTTGAAACTTCGGACCTGCGACATCAGACTTACGCGCGAGGTTTTGGCACCGTGGTTTCACACGACGATCGAGATGAGCGCGCGCGGCTTCGGCGGGACGCCGGATGGAGCCGGCGGAGCGTGTTGCAGCGCGCTGGCTGGATGATCGCGGCGTCCGCGTGGCCATCCGTGGGCGTCGCTGCCTTGACGCAGGCGCGACCCTCTGTTCGGATGCCGACGGCCGGCGGTCATCCGATCAGCGACATCACGGCGCGGCTCACCGCCTACATGAGCGAGGCGGGAGACCGGGCGCTGCCCGACAAGGTGCTCGAGCAGGCGAAGTGGCACATCCTCGACACCATCGCGGCGATGATCTCGGGCTCCGAGCTGCCGCCTGGTCGTGCGGCCATCGCCTTCGCCCGGGCCAACGCCGGCAACGCACTCGCCACGATCGTCGGCGACACCGCTCTCTGTGGCCCCATCGATGCGGCGCTGGCGAACGGCGTGCTGGCACACGCGGACGAGACGGACGATTCGTGGCCGAGCGGATGGCATCCCGGCTGTAACACGGTGCCCGCCGCGCTCGCGGCCGGCGAACAGTTCGGCATCGGCGGCGCGCGCTTCGTGCGGGCGGTCGCGCTCGGGTATGACATCGGCTCGCGCGTGCTCGTTGCGACTCGTGCGGGGCTCACCGACACGCACAAGGCGACGCACGCGGTGGCGGGCGTGTGGGGCGCGACGGCGGCGGCGAGTTGTGCGGCAGGCCTCACCGCGCAGCAGATGCGGTGGGTGCTCGACTACACCGCTCAGCAGTCCTCGGGGATCGCGTCGTGGTATCGAGACTCCAGCCACATCGAGAAGGGGTTCGTCTTCGGCGGCATGCCGGCGAGAAACGGCGTCACCTCTGCGCTCCTGGTGCAGCTCGGGTGGAACGGTGTGGACGACGTCATGTCGGGCCGCGACAACTATCTGCTGGCCACGTCCCCGCAGGCCAAACCCGATCTGCTCATCGGCGGGCTGGGCGAGCGTTACGAGATCGCGCGAACGAACATCAAACGCTGGACCGTGGGCTCACCGATCCAGGCGCCGCTCGATGCGATGGAGGCGCTCTTGAAGCGACAGCCGGTCGATCCCGATCGCGTGCGGGAGATTCTCGTCCGATCGGCTCCCGAATCGGTCGTCGACAACAGCGACCCGCCCGACATCAACATCCAGCACGCGATGGCGCTCATGGTGATCGACAAAACGGTCACCTTCCGCTCGATTCACGATCTGTCGCGGCTGCAGGATCCGCGTGTGCTCCGCCTGCGCGCCAAAGTACGGCTCGAGGCGCCCGCCGGCAGCGGCCGTGATGGCCGGGATGCCGTTCGATCACCGCTTCTCGAGATCACCCTTGACGACGACACGCGTCTCACGCAGGATACCGGGGCAGTGCTCGGCACGGTCGAGAACCCGATGACGCGCGAGCAATTCGTCGCCAAGTGCCGCGATCTGATGACGCCTGTGCTCGGCGAGTCGCAGTCCGGGCGGCTCATCGATCGCGTCCTGGATCTCGAGCGCATCAAGGACATCCGCGAGCTTCGACCGCTGCTGCAGCGGACCTATCGTCCCGGCCCGCCAAAGCTGTCCGATTATCCGTCGCGCAAGTGACCGCAGGGCGGGCACCAAGCCCTCCGGCGATTGGAGAAGCGCACGGCGCCCATGATGATCTGCTCCGGGCCGATGCAGTTGTGGAACTCACCCATCCGTGGGGACCCTACCAGTCAAACTTTGCGCCGATCCGCAAAACGCGGGGAGGCACGATCGCGAGCGGACGCAGGAACGAACTGCCCGAGCTCCAGCTCGTGTTCTGAATCGGATTCGCGTTGGTCAGGTTGTACACGTCGATGAACGGTGACAGGCGCGTCTTCCGGACGCTCGTCACTCGCTCGATTCGCAAATCGACGAGCGACACGTTGTCCTGCCGTCGCGCATTCAGAGGTTCGGCGGGAATCCGGACGCTGCCGTAGTTGAGCGAAGCGACAATCGTGCGGCCGAAGTTCTGCCCGGCCTGATACCGATAGACCGGGCTCACCTTCAATCCCCACGGGCCCGCCCACGAGGCGGTCACCTTTGCGGCGATATCGGTCGACTGCTCCTGGCCGTCCTGCGCCGCGTTGATGAGATCGTTGGGCGTCACCGGAAGCTGGTTCTGCCGGAAATTCGTATCGAAGAAGGTGTTGGCCTGGGCGTAGCTGGTCGTGTGCGCGAACGAGGCGATCGCCGACCATCCGCGGCTCATCCGCTTCGTGGCGGTGATTTCCCAGGTGTAATAGTTCGTTCTGGCGTTCGGCACGTTCGTGAGGACGTTGCGCACCGGAAGCCCCACATACTGAGGCGCCAGATTCCACGCCTGCACGGCTGGCCCATCGTCGCTCGTGCCGACGATGCCGTCAGCACCCGGGTCGGGAACCGTCACAGGGACAGTGAACCCCGAGAACGGTTGGTTGGCGTTCAGCAGTTGCGAGAGCTGGCGCTCGGTTCGCCACACGAAGCCGCCTCGCACGCCGAGATTCGCCGCAAGCTCGCGCTCGAGCCACGTGGCGACCTCCTCGGTCCGCGCGTCCTCGAGCCCCGGGGCGATCGTGGACGTGCCGCCGCCGCCGAGCGCGCCGAGCAGCCGACCCTCTTCCCCGGGCTGCCACAGACGATCGCCGTTCATGTCGTTCCAGAGGTAGCGCCGCTGCCACACCGGCGGATTCGGATTGGCCGTCGCGCTGAGCTCCGCGCCGGGATTCCACCAGTAGCGGCCGTAGTTGCCCTTGAGCATCGTCTTGCCGTCGCCTGATAAGTCGAAGGTCGCACCAATCCGCGGCGCGAACGTGTTCCAGATGTTCAGGGCGTCGACGGCGGGAAACGTTTCTGTCGCGGCATTGAATCGGCCCGCCTGATGAAACTGTTCCGGCAGGAAGTTCCGATACCGGTCGAACCTGAGCCCGACATTGAGGCTGAGTCGCTTCGTCACGCGCCAGGTGTCGGTCGCGTACGTGCCATAGGTCCACAGACCGTTCACCGACTGGGTCGGATTGCCCAGCAGGTACACCTCGAGCGCCGCGCCGTTGCGCAGGATGTGGACAACGTCTGCCCACGATCCGGCAGGATCGCCCTGCGCCGTCGTGTCGCGGAAAATCTCCCAGCCGACCTTGAAGTTGTGATCGCCCAGCCAGCCGTGCTTGAAATAGCTGACGGACCCGAGCAGCTGGTTGCGCCGGATGTCGAGCTCGCGAATGCGCGAGGCCCCGGACACGAGGTTGTTCCCAAGGTCCTCGTAGCGCGGCGTCGAGGTGTAATTCGTATCGGGCCAGTCGAACCCATACTGGCCCGCGCGGACCTCGAAGAACAGCGAGTCACCCAGCACGGTGTCCCATGCGATTTTGTACAGCCGTGGATACAGCCACTGATTGAACGATGCATCCTCGGCTGAGAAAATCCCGGTCGCGCCGAGCGCGAAGGCGTCGAGGCGGTTGGGCTGATGCTTGGTGTTGCGCTCCACGTACCCGGTGAGTTTGGTGTTTTTCGAGAGCGTGTAGGTGACCTTGCCTGTGTAGGAGGTGAGGCGAGTGCCGAACGGCTTGACCTGGAAATTCGTGACTCGAGCTTCCGTTTCCAGGTCGCGTACCGCGCCGTACCACCACAACCGATCCTTCACCACGTAGCCGCCGATGTCCGCGCTGGTGTCGCGAAACTTGTGAAGCCGGTTCACGTCGCGCGGGCCGAGCCCGCCGCCGCCGGTGATGCCGCGCGCGATCTGCGCGTCGTCGATGTTGAACGATTGCCAGGCCTCGTTCTCGTAGTGCATCGTCCCCGAGCCGTGATACGTGTTGCCGCCCGACTTGCTGATGAAGATCATCTGGATCCCGGGCACGGCCATCTCCGCCGTGTGCGCCGCCGCATTCACGGCGATCTCGTCGAACGATCCCATGTCCACGTAATTGCCGAACCGTTCTGTGCCCTGCGTCGAGTTGATGCCTTCGATCATCGGGCGGTTCTGACCCGTCGTGCCGTAGGCGTAATAGTTGGACTGCGATCCCGCGGAGCTGCCGCCGACGTCGATCCGGGTCAGCTTCAACGCGGGCGTTTCGGACAGCACCGCCCAGTAGTCGCGGCTTCCGCTCGGAACGCTTGCCAGCGTCGCAGCGTCGAAGGTCGTCGTGATCTTCGTAGACGCCGCGTCGACGACCGGCGACGCTCCTACCACCGTGACGTTCTCCTCGACACCGCCGACGCTCATTTGTACGTTGACTGTCGCCGTGAAGCCGAGACCGACGCGGATCTCCGTGCGCTTCACCGGAGTGAAGCCGTCGAGCGTGAAGACGATGGTGTAGTCGCCGGGCGGCACGGCGGCGACTCGATAGGCTCCCTCCTCGTTCGTCGTCACGACGCGCGTGCCCATCATCGCCGGGCCGTTGATCGTCACGGTGACGCCAGGCAGAACGGCGTTGGTGTGGTCCGTGACCCTACCATCGACCGCGCCCATCGTCGCGCTCACTGTCTGCGCGGCTGCCCCGCCGACCGTCAGGTGGCCTACGAGAAGTATCGCTCCCACTAACCGTCGCATAGTCCCTCCTCGCGTGTCGTGAGAGATTGCGCCTCAGGCCGCCGGGCTCAGCGCCTGGCATCATCACCCGGGCGTCCCGCCCGAAAACGGGGATTATACCGTCGCGTTCCGCGATGAGCTCAAGTCATGCGTGCATTCCAAGCCAAGCCACCGCGCGCGCTCGTGAGGACGACCCTGGTTATAGTCAGCGCAGGTACGGGATCGTTTGCGGGCCGTGCGGGAGGACGCAGAGCGTCGCGTAAGGTCCGGCGTGACGCATCGCGTCAGAGACCGCGGTGCCCACATCGTCCACCGGCTGAAAATGGGCGGCGCGCACCGCGTCGGGCGTCAGCCCTCCAGTCTTGACCATCACCGTCGCCTTCAACTGCAGCTGCGCCTGAATCTGCACTTGCCACTGATCGGGAATCGAGTAGCCGGGCGAAGTAATCATCGCGAGCAGCTTCTCGGGCGACGGTTGTGAGGCGAGGACCTCACCGTACGATCCGTGGGACGGCAGGCCGTCGCAACACTCGGCGGCGCAGACGATCGTCCCTCCCGGTTTGACGACCTTGGCGGCAGCCGACATCCCCTTCACCGCCTGATACAGATTCTGATCGAGCGGAAAGCCGGAATTGGTGGTGAGCACGACGTCGAACGGCGCGTCCACCGCGCGCATCGCGTCGCGCATGGCGGCCTCGCAGGCGGCGCGGTGCTCCGCGAACAGGTCACCCGCAAACACGGCCGTGATCTTCTGGTCGCGATTCAGCGTCACGTCCACCGAGAAGTCGACGCCGACCATGCGGGCGATCTCGCGGACATCGTCGTGGATGGGATTACCCTCGGTGATACCCCACGTCGCGTTCGGGTGGCCAATCCGCTGAGCGTCGTGCAGCACGAGCACCGTCTCGAGACCCGCGAGCCCGGGGGCCACCATCTTCGGGCCCCCGCTGAAGCCGGCGAAGAAGTGCGGCTCGACGAACCCGGTCGTGATCCGGATGTCCGCGTCCAGCCACGCACGATTCAAGTAGACTGCCACGCCTGTCGTTGTCTTGCCGATGTACGCGAGCGACGCGGGATCACGGCTGTCGTGGTTCACGACCCGATAGCGGCGCGCGATGTCTGCGCCGAGCATTGTCTCCAGTTCCGCCGGCGTGTTGGTGCGGTGGGTCCCGGTCGCGATCAGGATCGTGACGTCTTCCGCAGATATGTCCGGCATCTCCGCGAACAACGCAGTGAGGGTCTCCTGCCGGGGCTGCGCGCGGGTGATGTCGCAGACCGAAATCGCCACTGTCTGACCTGGCCGGACGAGCTCCCGAAGCGGCGGCCGGCCGATCGGCGCGCGAAGCGCGGCCGTCAGGGCGGTGTGCGGGTCTGCGACCGCCGGCCTGAATACCGGCTCGATGATCGTGACGCGCTCGCGCGGGAGATCCACTTCGAGCCCGTCGACACCGTAGTCGAGACGTATGCGCATACCAGCCTGAAGTGCGGGCACTGTATAGCACAGCCGGTCAGAGGCAGCAATTGGTCCGCGATCTGACGACAACATCCTGTTAACAGGCGGCGCTCCTGGCGCGTCTTCTGTCGTAAGGGCACGAGAGTCCTGCGCTCGACGCGATGTCTCTCGGCACCCAGACTGGAGCACCAGATGCGAAGTCTCGCGACGCCGGTCATCGTCCTGCTGTGCACAACGGCGACCTTCTTCGCCGCGCCGTTCTCGACCGCGACGAGCGATCCCGGCCCGCTCATCGTCCACGAGTGGGGCACGTTCACGTCGATCGCAGGCGCGGATGGAATGGCCGTCGAGTGGCTCCCGCTGGCCGGTCCGGCAGACCTGCCGTGCTTCGTCGAAACAAGCCGCTTCAACGTCAAGGGAAGCCTGTGGGGCACGGTGCGAATGGAGACGCCGGTGCTGTACTTCTACGCCGCGCGCGAGACGACCGTGAACGTCCACGTCCGGTTTCGACAGGGGGTCATCACGGAGTGGTTTCCGCGCGCCGCGGTCGCGCCGGGCAACGGTTCCGAAAGCACAATCGCTTGGCGAAACGTGAAGGTCTCGCCGGGTGCCGTTGAGGATTTTCCGGTCGAACGCGGCGCCAGCCATTACTACTCGGCTCGCCGAACCGACGCGGCACCGCTCCAGTCGGGTTCGGCAAAGGAAAAGTTCCTCTTCTATCGAGGCGTCGGCCGCTTCGCGCTACCGATCGCCGCGACCGTTGCCGGCGACGGCACGGTGGCCGTCAGGAATCCGGGAGGCCAGCTCACCGGCGACGTCCTCCTGTTCGAGAACGTCCGAGGACGGATCGCATATGAGGTCCGGCGCGCCTCGAGCGGCTACGCCACTGTCGATCGCCGAGTGGCGGATCAGGAGCCTGCGCTGGAGCTCGAGAGCATGCTCCTGGCGAACGGCCTCTATCGGGAAGAGGCGACCGCCATGATCGAAACATGGCGCGATTCGTGGTTCGAGGAAGGCACGCGACTCTTCTACATCGTTCCGCGACCGGCCATCGAGACCATCCTTCCCCTGGAGATCGCGCCGGCGCCGGCCGATGTCGCTCGCGTGTTCGTCGGTCGCATGGAGCTCGTCACGCCGACCACAACGCAAACGATCGCGGACGCGCTATTCGGGAAGGACGTCGCGACGCTTCGAAAGCATGGACGTTTTCTCCAGGCGATCGGCCGTCGGATCGTTTCAGCGAGCGCGCCCGGCGATCGGGCGCCACTCGAGCGACGCCTGCAGCAGGCCTACTCCGCCTGGGGGACGCCTCAGGCGGAGTGCGACGGTGAACGGCGACCCTGAAAGGGTCGCCCTACAACCCTACCTCTTGGCCTGGTCGTGCGTGGTCGCGCCGAAGGAGGACGGAATCTCGAACCCCTTCCGGTACTCGCGCGTCAACAGGCGGTCCGCCTGCTTGTCGTCGACGAACTTCTCCGCCTTCCCGTCGAACACCAGTGCGCGGCCGACCTGGTAGGAAATGTTGCCGAGGTGCGGCAGCGACGAAGACAGGTGACCCTCGAGCACGTCGCATGTGAGCACCTTCGGATCGCCCGCGCGAATCGCGTCGATGAAGTTCTGGTAATGCGGGTACTCCATCGTTGTCAGCCCTGTAGGCTCGCTGTTCGGATCTGACGTGTCGGCTCCGGGCCCTTTTTCGTTCTTGGGCCCGAAGTAGGACTGCCACTTGCGCCCGTTCTCCTCGATCCAGAGCCACCCCTTCGAGCCGTAGAACAGGTTGCCGATCCGCACGCCCCCTTCGTCGTTGGTGAATCCGCCGCGCGTGCCGAACTCGAGGACCTTGCCGTCGGCATACTCGAACAGGCTCGTCTGCGTGTCGGGCGTTTCCTGCGACGCCTCGGCGCCGAAGTACCCGCCCACCGACCGGATCTTGATCGGGTGCTCCTGTTTCTGCAGACCCCAGCGCGCGATGTCGAACTGGTGCGGGCCCTGGTTCCCGCTGTCGCCGTTGCCGTAGTCCCAATGCCAGTGCCAGTTGTAATGAAAGCGATTGCGGTTGAACGGCCGCTTCGGGGCGGGACCGAGCCACAGGTCGTAGTCCACCTTGGACAGGTATCGCTCGTCGTAGGTGGGCTCGTACGTAGTGGACGTCACGGTCAGCGCGTACTTCTCGCCGGTCGCCATCGGGCCATCCGGGTACTTGCCGATGGCGGGCCGCGGTTTGTAGCACAGGCCGCGGGCCATGTAGACCTTGCCGAGGCCGCCGTCGTGGATGAACTTGATCGCGTCGCGAACCGCCGGACGGCTGCGATTCATCGTGCCGACCTGAACGATCTTGTTGTACCGGGCGGTTGCCTCGACCATCTTGCGGCCTTCCCACACCGTGTGCGACGAGGGCTTCTCGACGTACACGTGCTTGCCGGCCTGTAGCGCCCAAATGGTCGCGAGCGCGTGCCAGTGATTCGGCGCGGCGATGACGACCGCGTCGATGTCCTTGTCGTCGAGCACACGCCGCAGATCCTGGACGAAGGCGGGCCTGAACGTGGCGACGTCCTTCAGCCGCGCGTCGTGGATCCGCTCCGGCGCCAGGTTCGCGTCGATGTCGCAGAGGGTCTTGATCTCGACGTTCTTGAGTCTGGCGAACCCGCGCTTGAGCGCGTTGCCCTGGCCGCGGATCCCGATGCTGGCGGTGACGACGCGATCGTTGGCGCCGAGAATGCGACCGAGGTAC
>Ga0137409_10001410_pt1 | contig 25984 bp, 19 predicted proteins | sample CZODoug1_16funga_FD_122059 | JGI IMG/M metagenome (GOLD analysis project Ga0137409, IMG submission 122059) | Vadose zone soil fungal communities from Angelo Coast Range Reserve, California, USA - CZODoug1_16fungal (Hybrid Assembly) | ecosystem: Environmental > Terrestrial > Soil > Vadose zone...
TCCCTGAAGAACCATGCGCGCCATGCGGATCGGGTGCAGCACCATGAGGAGCGCCATACGGGTTCCACCGAGCCGTCGGTAGACGGACATCTTGTCACGCGTGGCGACGGTGAAGGCGACGGTCTGCGCGTCTCCGTCCAGAAGGTTGACGTAGCTCGAGCCGCCCGCGAGCGCGCCTGGGGAATGGATGCGATCGCGGATGTACTGCACGCCGTGCGGTGCATTGCAGGTGATAACCTTGCGCGCTGCCTTGTCGTAGAATCGAAACGCCGGAATCCCGCCGTTCTCGCCGTGGAACATCCCGGCCTGACAATACGGCGTCGCAGATGGGAGTCCGCAGAACCAGCGCCTGAGGGCGAATCCTTCGCGCATCAGCCGCGAGATCGTCGGACAAAGACCCAGCTCGAGGGCACGCCGGAGATCGGAGTAAGCGAGGGCATCGATCTGAAGCATGATGAGCCCACGCTGCGGTGGGCGCGGACGCTTCTCTCGCGCGAACAGGCGGTACTTGGTGCGGTAGTATCGCTTGAGGAGTGGTCCGGCGCGGGGACGCGCGCGGCGTTCCGCTATGCCAGGTGGTGTTCTATCTGACGTAAGAGCTCGGCGATTGGGACAGGCTTGAGGAGTACATCCGCGCAACCGGCCTCGAGGCAGCTGCGACGCGAGGCCAGATCGTTGTGGCCCGTCATCGCCAGCGTGGATCGGGGAAGCGAGCCGCGCTTGCGAAGAACTTTCAGGATCTCCAGTCCGTTTCCATCGGGCAGGGAAAGATCGAGCAACATCATGTCGACCGGTGCCGACGTGGCTTGCTCGATCGCCTCCGCTACGGTCGCCGCGGAGTCCACCTCGTAGCCGACCGCGGTGAAGAGGACGCGAAACGCATCCGTGACGAGTGGACTGTCTTCCACGATCAGAATGCGCGCTGGCACTTAGTCGCGCGCGGGGTTGAGCGGCAGCGTGAAAAAGAACCTGCTTCCTTTGCCAAGCTCGCTCTCGACCCAAATGGTCCCGGAATGCAGCTCGACCAGATTGCGCGCGATGGCGAGGCCGAGGCCGGTTCCATGGTGTGGACGCGAAGGTGATGCATCGACCTGCGCGAATTCGCGGAACACGAGCTCGTAGTGATCGCGCGCGATTCCGCGTCCGGTGTCGCCGACTTCCACCACGAGCTGCTCTCTCTCACGGCCGCGCCGGGAGAATCCGATCCAGATACGTCCGCCATCGGATGTGAACTTGATCGCATTCCCGATCAGGTTACCCAGCACGTGCTTGACCTTGTCACGGTCTGCGTAAACCGGTGGGAGATCGTCGCCGTTGAGCCGCTCGATGGTAAGGTGCTTTTTCGCGGCGAGTGGCTGATTCAGCGACCGAACCTGGTCGACCAATTCCGTGATGTTGAAGTCGGAGCGGGCGAGAATGACCTGGTCGCTCGCGCTGCGCACGTAGGTGAGAATCTCGTCGATCATGTCGATCAGCTGCTGGCCGCCGTTCACGATCCCGGCAACGCTGTCCCGCTGTTTTTGATTCAGCTCGCCCAGCATCCCGTCGCGCAGTATCTCGGCGTGCGTGATGATCGCGGCGAGTGGTGTCCGGAGATCGTGCGAGACGTTGGAGAGAAACTGGGTCTTTAACGCGTCGCGCGCCCGTAGCTCGTCGATCGTGCGCTGCGCCTCTTCGGCCTGGGCTTCGAGCGCCTTATGGCGTTTTTTCGGCGCGGAGCCGACACGGTCGGACATGCTCATATTGTACTCGCCGTCACATCCGTTGCCAACGCATCCGACTCCACGGCGTCGAGCAGCTGTTGGCGCCGCAGCAGCGACCAGTAACGCCCGCGCAGCGCCATCAGCTCTGGGTGCCGCCCCTGCTCGACCACAGATCCCTTCTCGAGCACGATGATCCACGAAGCATCGCGAATCGCGCTGATGCGGTGCGACGCGATGAGCGCCGTTCGTCCCGCGAGAGCTTCACGCAACGCCCTGAGAATCTCCGCCTCGGTGTGCGTGTCGACTGCCGACAACGCATCGTCGAGGAGCACGATGCTCGGCTTTCTCGCCAACGCCCGTGCGAGCGACGCGCGCTGCTTCTGACCACCGGACAGATTTATTCCGCGCTCGCCGAGAATGGTCTCGTAGCGGCCGGGGAAGTTGTCGATCGTCGCATCGAGCTGCGCCACACCAGCCGCCCATTCCCCGGTCTGAGTCATGCCGCTCGTTCCGTACGAAAGGTTCGATCCGATCGTGTCGCTGAAGAGAAGACTTTCCTGCGGCACGAATCCGATGTCCTGCCGCAGCTCCGCCGGACCAACGTTCTTCGTCGGGACTCCATCAATGAGAATCTCGCCTTCCTGCGGATCGTACAGTCGCGGGATCAGATCTATGAGAGCGCTCTTCCCGCTTCCGGTTGCGCCAACCACTCCAAACGTGGCTCCCGCCGGCACGCTGAAGCTCACATTGCGCAGGACCCATCGCGGCTCGCCCGGCGCGTCGGACGGATAATGGAATCCGACATTTCGAAACTCTATGGTGCGACCCGATTTTGTCGGCGGCAGCTGTTGATGAGGCTCTTCGGCAATGATGGTCGGGCGAACATCGAGAATCTCGGCGAGGCGCCCCATCGACGCATCGCCGCGCTGAAAGAGGTTGACGACCCACCCGAGGGCGATCATCGGCCAGGTGAGCATGGTGAGGTACATGCCGAACGCGACGAACGAGCCCACGGAAATAGTGCCGTCGATCGTGAGCGCTCCGCCCGCTCCGAGTACGATCACCGCGCCGAGCCCCCCGAAAAACGCGAACAACGGGTTCAGAGTCCCCCACAGTCTCACGAGAGACATGTTGAGCGCGAGGTACTGATCGTTGATCGCGCCGAACCGCGCTATCTCGGCCGCTTCCTGACGGTATGCCCGGACGATCCGCGCGCCAGAGAGATTCTCCTGGGCCCTGGTGGTGAGCGTCGAGAAATGCTCCTGCACCGCCTCGAATCGGTCATGGATTGCCTTTCCCATTTTTATTGTGAGCACCGGCAGGAAGATGGTTGGCAACAGCGCGAGCAGGGTCAGCCTCACATCGATCCGAAGCATGAAGTACAGGGCGAATACACCGCCCGTGATCGTGTTGGCGAGGTACATCACTGCCGGGCCGACCGCCATCCGAACGGCGCTCAGATCATTGGTGAGGCGGGCCATTATGTCGCCCGTACGGGTCCGAGCAAAGTACGCCGCGTCGAGCGTCTCCAGATGTGTGAAGAGATCGTTGCGCAGGTCGTACTCCATCCAGCGGCTGACGCCGTTCATCAGCTCGCGCATCCAGTATCTGAACGCGCCGCCGACGATAGCGGCAAGGACGATGAGGCCGCTCAGCTTCCAGATTGTGCTCATCGGCGCGCCAGCGCCGATGGCGTCGATTGCCCGTCGCAGCACCCACGGTATCACGCTCGTGATCGCCGACGACGCCAGGACGATCAGAAGGCCGAGCGTAAAGGACTTCCAGTACGGCTTGTAATATGGCGCAGCGGTGCGAAGATTCTTCAAAGTTGGCATATGGATTGCCGTCCATAGTTACTCATGAGCTTGGTCAAAAACCAGGCGATCATCACACGATAGAGGAGGCTTAATGGCTCAATATATTCCCCGGTTTAGTGCGTCGCTCGCACTCTCGCTCGCGCTATTCGCAGGTGCGTGCTCCAAGAAGGACGACACCGCCGCCGCGGATTCGGCGCTGAATAAGGACATTCAGCTCGCGAATAGAGACACCAGCGCGCAGCCCGCGCTCACCGACGTTCCAGCCGGCACGGCAGCCAATCCGGCGCCGAGCACGACTACGAAGACGACGACTACCACGCGCAGCACTACCCGCACACCGACCACGACCACCAAGAGGCCGACCACTTCAGTCACCTCGAGTGGCAACACCGTGACCCGCAACAGCGCGGGGACGGCGGCCAAGACCGGAACGATTCCAGCGGGTGCTACGCTCAACCTTGCGTCCGGTTCCAAGGTCTGAACGAACACCAACCATGTCGGCGATCGCTTCAACGCGAGCGTGACCAATGCTGTCACCGGCTCGAACGGGGCTGTGATCCCCGCCGGCGCGACCGCAGTGGTGGAAGTGACCGATCTCAAGCGCAGTGAGAACGCCAACGACAACATCGTGATGGGGTTCCGCGTCGTCTCAGTCAACTTCGGCGGACACACATATCCGGTCAGCGCCACGACGAGCTACGCTGATGTGAGCAAAGTGAAGAACCAGCCGAAGAGCAAAGATGTGCAGAAGGTTGTCGGCGGCGCGGCAATCGGCGCCATCGCCGGACAGATTCTCGGACACAGCACGAAAGCCACGGTAATTGGCGGAGCTGTTGGAGCCGCTGCCGGAGCTGGAGCCGCCGCTGCGACGGCAAACTATGAAGGCTGCGTCAACTCGGGCAGCCGCATTACCGCTACGCTCAACTCGTCAACTCAGGTCAACATCTGAGAGAGCCCTGGCGGTAGCAAAAAAAACCCGGCGTGAAGTGATCACGCCGGGTTTTTTGCGTCCTAGAACCCCACCGCTCCGCCGTGCGAGCGCGGGTCGTCCATGCCTTCATAACCGCCCCTCACCCGCATGATGGACGCCGCCGAGGCGATCCCGCTTTGCTCGTAGACGTGATGCCCCATCTGCCTCAGCCGCGCCAGCACCGATGGCTCGAAACCACCTTTTTCAACACGTATTGAGTCTGGTAGCGACTGATGGTGTATTCGGGGCGCACTCATCGCATCCGCCAGCGACATTCGGGAGTCGATCACATTGAGAATGATCTGCGACGTCGCGGAGATGATCCTTGGGCCGCCGCGCGCGCCGGTCACGAGCAGAAGGTGGCCCCACGGATCGAGGACGATCGTTGGGGACATCGCGCTCAGCATCCGCTTGCCCGGCGCGATCGAGTTTGCGGCGCCCTGGATCAGCCCGTACATGTTGGGAGTGCCGGGCTGCGAAGTGAAGTCGTCCATCTCGTCATTGAGAAAAAAGCCGGCGCCGCTCACGAAAACTCCCGACCCGTACAAGTCGTTCAGTGTTGTCGTCGTCGCGACGGCGTTTCCGGAGCGATCCACAACGGAGTAGTGCGTTGTCTCGTTTCCCTCCCGTAGCTTCGAAGCGAGTTGAGTGGTCGGATCGGCGTGCTCGCGCGAGATGGATTTCGCCATCGCTTTCGCGTAAAACTTGCTGGTGAGCTGCTCGAGGGGAACCTTGACATACGCGGGATCGCCGAGCTTCGAGTTGCGGTCGATGAACGCGCGCTGTGACGCCGAGGAGAGCGCGTGGATCCGCTCCACGCTCCCGAACGCAGTCACCGGCCCATACGCTTCCAGAATGTTCAACATCTCGGTCACCGTGGTACCGCCGGACGAGGACGGAGGCATCGAGAGCAGCGCGTAGCCGCGATAGCTGCCTCGTATCGGCTGGCGCCAGACGGGCCGGTAGCGAGCGAGGTCTGCCTTCGTGATCAGGCCGCCGCTTCGCTGCATCTCGGCCGCGATCGAGTCGGCGATGCTGCCGCGGTAGAAAACCCGTGAGCCCGAATCAGCGATCAATCTGAGAGTGCGCGCGAGCTGGGGCTGCACGAGTCGAGATCCGATCCGCGGCGGTGAGCCGCCGGGGAGAAAAACCGATTTTCCGGCAAAGCCGCTGATTCGATATTTCTCGCCGGAGAGCGAAGCGAAAAGCGTCGAGTCGACGATGAACCCTTCCGACGCGAGACGTATCGCCGGTGCGAGCACTCTCGAGAGGGGCAGCGCACCGTACCTGCGATGCGCTTCGATCATTCCGGCGACGGCGCCCGGCACGCCCGACGCCTTCGGTCCGATCGTGCTCTCTCCAGTGAGCTTGCCGTTGGCGCCCACGTACATGTCGCGCGTCGCGGCAAGTGGGGCTGTCTCACGATAGTCGAGGGCGTCGGCGCGACCGTCCGCCATTCGTATCACCATGTAGCCGCCACCGCCGAGATTCCCCGCCTCGGGGAACGTGACGGCGAGCGCGAAGCCGGTAGCAACCGCGCCGTCGACGGCATTCCCACCATGCTTCATCACCTCGGCTCCAACCTCAGCGGCCAGTCGATTGTTGCTGGCGACGATTGCGTGCGGAGCGAATGTCGGGCGAGCCCCGGCGGGAAAACGCCATCCAGCTGGGAACACGGCGGGAACGCGCTTCGGCATTGACGGGTCGACTACCTGGCGCCATGAAGGCGCCGCGGCCACGAGCCAGGCGGATCCCGCTACGACCGCCGTCGCGAGAATAAATTTCTTTTTCAGGGCGGATCTCCGAAGGGTGCCAGCATGAATTCTATCCGCGCCGCAGCCCGCCTGTCACCTCCGCGGGTGAGCCCGCGGAATCTCCGTCCCTCGCGCACTACCTACTTGCGGCGCGCGGTTCCGCCGAATCCCATCCGAAGCGATAGCCGCAACCCCGGCATCCGGTTCGTGTTGCTAGTGCCGTTGGACAAACCCTTTCTCTCATGGATGGCGAAAGCAAAATAGTCCCAGACAAGATCGAGGTTTGTCCGGTCGCTGAGGCCGTAGCCAAAACCGTATCCAAGGGCAAACAGCGGATCGATATTTCCGCCGCTCGGCGCCAGCGTGGCACCATCGGAATCGCGTTTCAGATTCCTGTAGGCTACGACTCCTCCATTAAGCTCCAGCACCTGATGGAGGCCGATTCCCGCCCCGGAGTGAAACGTTCCGATAAGCGTCATCATGTCGAGATGAGCATCGCAACTCGCACATTGAATTCCCCCGGTCGATCCAATCGGCACACCGGTCGACGAATACACGAAGGGAACGTGCGCCCAGCTTCCCGAAAGGCCGAATGACGCGCCGTTGCTTCCCCCTTTCTCGATGGACCCGCGATATTGAAAGTCGGTGGAGTTGCCAAAGTCCCATCTGCTCGCGGTCACGCCATCATTGACGGCGTTTGGCTGAAATCCGGCAACGCCGACAGTAATCCAATAGTCCGGATTGTTCGTGTACGTGCTCGGCCGCCGCGGCATCTGCGCGCTCAACATTCCCGCGCCGAACATCAACGTCAATAACGCCAGAGAAAAACGTCTCATCATGTTGCTCCAAGTTGTCTTGCAATACGCGCAAGCCGTCGGGTAAGTTTGGTCGTGCCTCACCGCTCGGCAGCGCAGTGATGTTGGACCCTCGCGAAACGGAGCGCCGCAACCCGCGTACCGTCTCGATCGATCTCGCGTCACCCCTCGAGATCGTAGACATGATAAACGCCGAAGATCGAAGTGTTCCCGAGGTTGTGGCGACACAGCGCGACCAGATCGCCCGCGCAATCGAGCTGGCCGAAGCAACGTTTCGCTCCGGAGGACGACTGTTCTACGTCGGTGCCGGTACCTCAGGACGACTGGGAGTGCTCGACGCAAGCGAGTGCCCACCAACCTTCGGCACAAAACCGGAAATGGTGCAGGGCATCATCGCCGGCGGACTGCCGGCCCTGACGCGCTCGCAGGAAGGAGCGGAGGACATCGTCAAGAACGGCGCGCTCGCGATGGATGAGCACGGCGTCAACGAGAAGGACTTCGTAATCGGGATCGCGGCTTCGGGCACCACGCCGTACGTGCGCGCGGCTCTCGAGCGCGCCGCCGCGCTCGGTGCCAAAACGGGAATCGTCGCTTCCTCGCCGCCGCCGCCCGATCTCGTGTCGAAGGTCGATGTGACGATGCTTCCCATAGTTGGCCCCGAGGTCGTCACCGGATCGACGCGGATGAAGGCGGGCACGGCGACGAAGCTCGTGCTCAACACGATAACTACGGGCGCGATGATCAGACTGGGGAAGACTTACGGCAATCTGATGGTCGATTTGCGCGCGACGAACAACAAACTGATCGACCGAAGTCAGCGGATCGTGATGGAAGTCTGCGGAGTGTCGCGAGACGAAGCGACCAGGCTCCTCGAGCGTGCCGGCAAAAGTGTGAAGCTTGCGATCGTCATGCAGAAAAGGGGAGTTTCGCGGGAGCAGGCGGAGAAGCTTCTCGCCGAAAACGGCGGCGTGGTCAGGCGCGTCACGAAGGATGCCCCGCCTCCAATCAAGGAGGCATAGAGTGTTGTCGTCCGGCGTGGTCGTCGGCTTGATGTCGGGCACTTCGCTCGATGGGATCAGCGCCGCGGTGGCGCGCTTCCGCGAGGCGAACGACGGTCGGATCGATGTCGATCTCCTCGCCCATACGTCGCGCGCCTATTCCAGCGCTCAGCGCACGCGCCTGACGGCCGCGCTCGGCGCTGGCGCTCCGTCCGAGTACTGTCGCCTCAATTTCGATTTGGGAGGGTGGCTGGCAGACGCCGCGATAGAGGTGATGGCCGAGGCAGGCATCGCGCGCGACGATATCGCGGCGATCGCGTCGCACGGGCAGACGATCTGGCACGACCCGGGACACTCCACCTGGCAGTCCGGTGAAGCGGCCGTCATCGCCGAGCGAACCGGCATCGACGTCATCAGCGACTTTCGTGTGCGCGATGTCGCGGCGGGTGGGCAGGGCGCACCTCTCGTTCCGATCGCCGACGCGATGCTCTTCTCATCGCAGTCGGAATGGCGAGGTCTCCAGAATCTGGGCGGCATTGGCAACATCACGATCGTGCCGCCACGCGGTCAGATTGAGGGCGTCCGGGCATTCGACACCGGACCCGGCGTTGCAGTGATCGATGGAGTGACCCGGGCGCTCCGGCCCAATCTTCCTTACGACGTGGACGGGAAGCTGGCGCGCGCGGGAAAGCCCAACATGCGAATAGTGGCCGAGCTGTTGAAGCATCCCTATTTCAGCGCGGCTCCGCCGAAGTCGACTGGACGCGAGCTCTTCAACTCCGACTACGTCCAGAAACTGATAGCGACCGCACACTCTACTGGCGCCAGCGACGAAGATATCATCGCAACCGCCGTCCAGCTGACGGCGGATAGCGTCGGCGACTCATACAAGCGATTCATTGTAGAACCCGTCCGTGAGGTACTCGTCTCCGGAGGAGGCGCGAAGAATCCCGCACTGTTCGCCGCAATCGAGAAGGCCGCGGCGCCGATAGTTGTTCGCCATTTCGACGAGGTGTATTTCGACGGAGAGGCGAAGGAGGCGGTGGCCTTTGCATTGCTTGGATATCTGCACGTGACGAAACGGCCCGGAAACGTTCCCACCGCCACTGGCGCGCGCGGTCCGCGGGTGCTGGGGAAGCGCACGCCGGCATGAGCGAGATCGCCGAGCTCTTTTATCCGGCCATCCGCTGGGATGCATCGCGGGGCTACGAGGGCGAGCGAGATGCGATCGAGCTGGCGCTGAAGCTCGGTGTCGGCGGCTTCATTCTCTTCGGCGGTCCCTCGGAGCAGGTCGCGGTACTGACGGAGAATCTTCATTCCAAGTCACGAATTCCGCTCCTGATCGGAGCGGATCTGGAGCGCGGGGCGGGGCAGCAGTTCGCGGGGGAGACCGCTTTGCCTCCGCTGGCGGCGATCGCCTCGCTGCAGGATGTCCAGGCGGTACGACGCGCGGGCGCGGTGAGCGCGGCCGAAGCCCGCGAGCTGGGAATCAACTGGATATACGCCCCCGACTGCGATCTCGACGTCGAGCCGAACAATCCGATCATCGGGACGCGCTCGTTCGGGAGCGACCCGGATCGGGTCGGTGAATACGCGGCGGCCTGGATTGACGCGTGTCAGGCGGAAGGCGTGCTCGCGTGCGCAAAACATTTTCCGGGACACGGGCGTACGACTGTCGACTCGCACAAGGAGCTGCCGCGTGTCGATGAGTCGGCGGAGGTGATCCGCGCCACGGATCTCGTTCCATTCCGCCGCGCGATCGAGCGCGGAGTTGCGTCAATCATGACGGCGCACGTGGCGTTTCCAGCACTCGATCCGAGTGGCGCGCCCGCGACGCTTTCGCGCGAGATCATGACCAAGCTTCTCCGCAACGAGCTCCAGTTCACGGGTCTCGTGGTCACCGACGCCCTGATCATGGAGGGCGTGCTGGGGGACGGAGAAGCGGAGGCGGTGGTCCGCGCGCTCGACGCCGGATGCGACTGTCTGCTCTATACGGCGAACATCGTCGAATCCGAGCGGGCGATACAAAAGGCGATCGACGACAAACGGCTCGACGCGGACCGGATACACCAGTCGATCGAGCGCCGCCGAAGATGGGCGCGGTGGGCGTCGCTCTCGCGGGACTCGAATCGTGTTGGACGCGACGAAAGCGGATGGGCCATTCAGCTCGCCGAGCAGGTGGTGCACACGGTCCGCGGAAAGATCCCGCGACTTGAACAACCATGGAATCTGGTTGTCGTGGACGATGATCTCGGCGGACCATATCCAGCTCCTTCGCGCGATCCTCTCATCTCGGCTTTGCGCGCGGGCGGAATCGACGTGACCCTGAATGGCGATGCAACAGTCGGCACGGGTGCAACCGTGATTGCGCTATTTGGTGACATCCGGGCGTGGAAGGGCAGACCCGGATATTCCTCGTCGGCCAAGGAGATGGTGCGCAAAACGCTGGAAGCAGCCAGGTCCGGAGATCGCCTCATCGTGCAATTCAGCCATCCGCGGCTTGCGAACGAGCTGGAAATTGACGCTCCGATTCTATGCGCGTGGGGCGGGGAAGCGGTAATGCAACGCGCAGCCGCCCGCGTGCTGCTGCGCGAGGTGGCAGCCAATAGCGCGGAGAAGAGCGCGAAGGCCGCAGGGTAGTCGACTTAGAGGGGTAACCGAATGAGCGAGAGCACCACGAAAACGTCAGCCCTTCGAATCTTCGGACAGCCGAAGATGGCGGTGCTTCTCTTCCTTGGCTTCTCGTCGGGACTGCCGTTCTATCTTACCAGCAAGACCCTCCAGGCGTGGATGACTACGGCGAAAGTCGATCTCGCCACGATCGGCTTCTTCAGTCTCGTCACGCTGCCGTATTCGCTCAAGTTCGTGTGGGCTCCCTTGATGGATCGGTACGTCCCGCCGTTCCTCGGTCGCCGTCGTGGATGGGTGTTCATAACGCAGGTGCTGTTGCTCCTCGCGATCGCGGCAATGTCGCTGCATGACCCTCGCACCGGACTGAAGATGCTGGCGATCAATGCGATCGCGATCGCCTTCTTCAGCGCGTCGCAGGATATCTCGCTCGACGCATATCGCACCGACGTTCTTCGAGATCGCGAAATGGGCGCCGGCGCGGCGGTGTTCGTGATGGGCTACCGCATCGCAATGATCACGACCGGTGCCCTCGCCTTTTTTCTGGCCGATCGACTGCCGTGGCCGATGGTGTATCTCATCCTTTCGATACTGATGATCGTCGGCATCGTTACAACGTTCGTCGCACCCGAGCCGGTTTTGAACGATGCTCCGCCAAGAACCCTGGTGGAAGCCGTCGTGCTCCCCTTCGCGGATTTCTTTCAACGCGTCGGCGTGCTGCGAGCGCTGCTGGTTCTGCTTTTTATCGTCGCCTACAAATACTCGGACAGTCTTGCGGGCAGCATGACGACCCCGTTTCTCCTCCAGGCGGGTTTTTCCCAGAGCGAGGTGGGTGCAGTCTTTCTCGGCGTCGGCGTAGTTGCCACGATCGTCGGCGTCGTCGTCGCGGGCGCAGTGATGGGAAGCCTGGGAATCAATCGCTCCCTCTGGATATTCGTTGTTTTCCAGGGCCTGAGCAATCTCACGTATTACGGCTTGTCACTCTCGGGAAAGAACCACGCATTCATGGTGGCTGCCATCATTACCGAGAACTTCGGTCTCGGTCTCGTTACAGGGGGAATGACCGCCTACTTGATGAGTATGTGCAACAAGCGCTTTACCGCCACTCAGTTCGCGCTGCTCTCGAGCCTAATGGCCGCAAGCAGGGACATACTCGTCGCTCCGGCCGGAAAGTTTGCGGAATCTCTGGGGTGGCCGGGATTCTTTCTCCTGACGGTCGCGATGGCTATTCCGCCCCTGCTGCTGCTACCCTTCATCGCACCATGGTCGCTCGATGTTCCGATCGGCGCTGCGGCTCACACAGGTGAAACCGTACCAGCGAAAATCGCTTAGCCCTTGCCGCGGCGATAGTTCTCTTCCGGGCTGCGAAGGCGCGCTGCGACGACGGTCACGTTGTCAGGTGCACCGGTATGCATTGCCTCTTCGATGAGCGCCTTGCAGATGTCTTCCGGGCGTCCCGCGCCTCGAGCGATGCGCCCGATCTCCTCGGGCGATACCTGGTTCGACAGGCCGTCACTACAGAGCACCAGGATATCGTCGTTGTCCAGCTTAACGCGATAGAAATCCGTGACGACTTTCTCCTCTGGGCCGAGCGCCTGGAGGATGATGTTGCGATGCTCGCTTTGCGCCGCCTCCTTCGCTGTCATGCGGCCGGCGTCGATCAGCCGCTGGACGAATGACTGATCCTTGGTCAGCTGCTTGGCGGCACCCTTGCGAACCAGATAGGCCCGGCTGTCGCCCACCTGCGCTATGAAAGCCTCGCCATCGAGCACGAGCGCGAGCGTCGTCGTCGTGCCCATGCCATGGTGCTCAGGCGATGTGTTGGCTGTCTGATAGATCGCCCTGTTCGCGACGTCGATTCCGCGCTTGAGTGCGGCCTCGACCGATTCGGGCGTGCGCTTGGGGACTTTATGCCACCAGCGGTGGAGCTCGCTGAGAATCGTCTCGGTCGCGATGGAGCTGGCGAGTGCGCCAGACGCCGCTCCGCCGACGCCGTCAGCGACGATGAGGATGAATGGCGCGGTGTGGACGGAAACCAGAGCTGGCGCGCTCATCGTCGCGATGTCGCCGGTCTCCAGATTCGCAATCAAAAAGGAATCCTGATTGTCATGCCTGATCAGGCCGACATTCGAGATCCCGAAAATTTCTGCAATCAATTTTGGCTCGAAAGGAGCGTAGTCTGCGGTCACGGGAGAAGCGAGCGTCCCGGGTGCGACAAAAGATAGTGAAACGAATACAATGGGGGCACTACCCATGCGTATTACAAACACTTATACCGCATTGCACTTGCAACCTGGAATTCGACGATGAAAGGTTTGACTCATGGGGTTTTTACCTGTTGCGTCGTGATGGCGGCCGCGTCGTGCGGCCCCGCGACAGGTCCATCCGTGCCTGCTCCTGTTCCCGTGATCGTTCCCCCTCTCGTTCCAGCGCCGATTCCTCCCCCTTCTAGTCCGAAGCTGCCACCAGTTCCCGAGGTGCGCGGGCCGCTGCAGATCAACGTCGCGTATCCCAGGCCTGGCCAGGTGCTCACCGTTCGCGACTCGAATTTCATATTCGGCAGCGTTGGAACGGGAAGCGCCGCGCTTCGCATAAACGGAGTCGCCATACCCGTCTGGCCGAATGGAGCGTTCATGGGATGGCTTCCAGTTCCACTCGACAGCGCTCCGCATTACGAGTTGCTCGCAAGGAACGGGACCGAGAGCGCCCGCCTCGTGCTGCCGGTCAGAATTCCCTCTCTGCCAGACACGGCGCACCGGGAGAAGCTTGTCGGCGACACGCTGCAACCTGCTCCATCGCCGGACACGCTCCTACCAGTTCCGGGAAATGTCTATGTCATGCTCGGCGCACCCGGGTCGACCGTTGACGATACGGACCGAGTGACGATCGCACGCCCCGCTCCTGGGAATGGACAGGAATACAAGTGGTTCCTCTTCCCGCGCACCGTCGTGAAGATCACCGGCGCGATCAAGGCGAGCGGCGATGATTTCGTGCGCATCCAACTCGATTCGACGCAGGAGGCATGGGTTCTTCGCAGCGAGCTCCAGGCGCACAACATCTCGACCATTACGCCCGGGAAGTTCGTCGGCGACACGGCTGCTCCCATGCGGCGGATCGAAGGGATTCGCATCGAGCCTGGCCCCGATTGGATCGACGTGGCAATCCCCATGACGGGACCACCGCCGCCGTATCTCGTCGAGGAAACAGATCGAACTATCTCGCTCCTGCTGTACGGCGTTACCGGCGCGCCCGTCGTCTCGATGATGGCGGAGCCAAGCGACTCGTATTTCAACAGCATCAGCTCCTCCACTCCGGAACAAACCAGGGTGCGGTACACAATCAATCTCAATAGCGCTCCATTCGGTTATCTGGCGCTGTGGCAGAACGGCACTTTGACCTTGAGAGTACGGCGCCCGCCGAGAATCGCGGATGCCGCGTCTCCGCTCCGCGGCCTCACGATCACCGTGGACCCGGGACATCCTCCAGCCGGAGCGACGGGTCCCACGCTGTTCTATGAAGGCGACGCCGTGCTCCAGGTCGGCTTGAGGGTGCGCGACCTCCTCACGCAGCGGGGCGTCAACGTCGTGATGACGCGTACTACCATGGATCCGGTCGATCTCGGATTGCGCGCCATCATCAGCCGCCGAGCGAATGCTCACGCGTTCGTCTCTATCCACCTCAATGCCTTCCCCGACGGCGTCAATCCATTTGTCAACAACGGGTCTTTGACGCTTTATTTCTGGCCGCACTCTATTCCGTTGGGTGCTGCGACCCAGGCGGCGCTCCTCGCCGAACTGGGGCTTCGCGACAACAGGACCAAGTTCCAGAATATCGCGGTAGCTCGCGGGACCTGGATGCCATCGATTCTCACTGAGGGAGCTTTCATCATCATGCCGGATCAGGAAGCAGCGATGAGGACGCCGACGTATCAGGAGGCTTACGCCACCGCGATAGTGCGCGGACTAGAGACCTACTTCGCATCGCTGGCCAAAAAGCCGTGAGATCGATCGCGCTCGCGGCCGCGCTACTCTGCTGGGCGGCGCGGGCCGCGGGGGCACAGCTCCCTCCCAACGAGCATTGGCGCACGCTGCGTACACAGCATTTCCGCGTGCACTTTACCGCTTCTGACGAAGAACAGGCGCGCAGGGCCGCCGTCAACGCCGAGCGTGCGTACGCTGAGCTGTCGACGGAGCTCGTCCCGCCGCGCGGCATTATCGATCTCGTCATCTCGGACAACGTCGACTTCGTGAATGGCTACGCGACGCCATTCCCATCGAATCGAATCGTCGTCTATTCGCACCCGCCCACGGATGCTTCCGGTCTCCGTGACTACGATGACTGGAACGCACTCGTGGTCACCCACGAGCTTACGCACATTTTCCATCTCGATCGCTCGCGTGGAATCTGGGCGTTCGGCCAGGCGATCTTCGGCAGGAATCCGCTGCTCTTTCCGAATCTGTACGAGCCCCGCTGGGTTCTGGAGGGGCTCGCGGTTTATTTCGAGTCGCGATTGACGGGCGTCGGGCGGCTGGAAAGCTCCGAACACTCGATGGTCGCCCGCGCGGCAGCGCTCGCCAATGGCGTGCCGAACCTCCAGGAGCTGTCGCCGGGCACGTCGCGTTTTCCCGGTGGGCAGGTGATCTATATCTATGGGTCGCTGCTGTTCGACTACCTGTCGCGTACGCGCGGTCCCGGCAGCATTCGCCAGTTCGTCGAGAGCGGTTCGAAGACTCCGTTCCCCTTCATTCTTACTCTGACCTCGCGCAGCGCCTTTGGCATGTCGTTCCAGACGGCGTGGCAACATTGGCGCGACTCGCTGGTGCGCGAGATGCACACGCCGCAGGAAGTGATGCCCGGCTGGCGTCAGATCACGAACGCGGGGCGCGTTACGCTTTTTCCTCGCTGGCTCAGCGATACGACTCTCATTTTTGCGGGCAACACGGGGCGGGAGACGCCCTCAGCGTACACGGTGACCCTCTCGGGACGCGAGACGCGCCTCGGCCGGCGCAATGGAACAAGTCCCAACGTGAAAATGCCCGACGGCAGTATTCTCTTTTCCCAGCCCGACTTCCTGGATCCGTACCACATCAGGAATGACCTATATGTCGAGAAAGGCGGAACGCAGACGCGGCTCACGATTGGGGCGCGCTTGACCGCGCCCGACGTGCGCGCCGATGGAGAGATCGTGGCGGTGCAGGACGAGCCGGCAACTACCAGGTTGGTGCGGCTCTCACGTGACGGACGAACGCTCGTTCCGATCACGTCGACGAACATCGACGTGCAGTGGTCGGACCCTCGCTGGTCTCCTGATGGCTCGCGCATCGCCGCCGTGAAACAGAGCCTCGGAAGATCCGAAATTGTCCTTTTGGATTCCGCCGGGAAGACGATCGATTCCTTCGGGGCGGCGCACGCAATCAACTCGAGTCCGAGCTGGTCACCGGACGGACGGCGCATCTACTTCAGCTCCGAGCGAAACGGCTCGCCGCAGATCTATGTCGCGGACGTCTCGACATTCGCGCCGACCGTCGCGCGGGTAAGCGACGCGGCCACCGGTGTGTTCAACCCGGAGGTATCGCCTGGTCAGACCGAGCTGGCGACGCTGCTGTTCAAGGCGGACGGGTTTCACCTTGGTGTGGCCCCTCTCTCGTCGGTCACGCGACTTGCCGACGCTGACAGCACGAGGACGAGTCCACGCGCTGCGTGCACAAACTGCCTGGCGATTGTACCCGGGCTCGCGCCGCCTGGCACAGCCGACACTTCTCGCGCAACCGACTATTCGCCGTGGCTTTCCCTCTTGCCGCGCTACTGGATTCCGGTTTTCGAGAGCAGCACGACCGACGGATCATCCTGGGGCGCGGCTACAAGCGGTTCCGACATCGTGGATCGCCACAACTATGTCGTCGAAGCTCTTCACAATTCTCGATGGGCGGAGAACTCGGCGTGGCTCTGGTATCGGTACTCGGGATTCGGACTGCCGCTGATCGATCTGTACGCGTCGCAGAACTACTCCAATGCGAACTTCGTCCTCGTCGACAATGCCGGGAACGCCAGTCCGCCATTCGGATTTACGGAGCGCGAGAGAATCGTGTCGCTGCAGGCGACCTTCATTCGCCCTCGTTTTCGAAGCTATACGCTTGCTTCAATAGGAGGAGAACTGGATGGCCTCGCATACTCCACGCGGCCCGACACGGTGCTTCGGCGTTTGTCGTCGTTCTTCTCGGAGGGACACAGCTATCCGGCATTGATCGCGTCGGCGGGGTGGTCGAACGCGCAGCGCCCTGGCTTGAGCATCTCACCCGAGGATGGAATCAGTGCCACGGTGAACGGACGCCAGCGTTGGCAACGAGGTACCAGCGGCGGCTCGACTCGCAGTCTCGTGGGAGTCACATCGGTCTACAAGTCGATCGATCTCCCGGGCTTTGCGCATCACGTGCTGGCGCTTCGCGCAGCAGGCGGGATCACCGACGACAGAAGTCCCGACCTGTTCTCGGCCGGCGGAATCAGTGGGACATCGCTGGAAGCGTTCCCTGGATTTTCTGTCGGTCAGCAGCGACGAACTTTCGGGGTACGTGGGTATCCCGCGGGAGCGGAAGGCGGAATTCGCGCGTATTCCGCCGCGGTCGAGTATAGGGCGCCACTCGCCGCACCGTCGCGCGGCTATCGATTCATCCCGGTCTTCGTCGATCGGACTTCGCTGACGCTTTTCGGCGAGACTGGCCGGGCGTTCTGTCCAGCAAGCGCCGATATCACGAATGGAGTGTGCAGTGCCGGCAATATAGGGAATCCAGTGATGACTTCCGCCGGCGCCGAGCTCAATATCGACACCGGAGTTCAGCTCGACGTGCAGGCGCGAATCCGGTTGGGACTCGCTTTTCCGCTCGTCAATCGAGAACAGCTACGCGCGGCGAAGGCACAGGTGTACGGCACGTTCGGAGCTTCATTCTGATCCGGAAAATGCCCGTGTGTCTAAGCAAAGAGATCCTTTTCTAACGGCCGTCCACCGCCGGCCCTCGCGAACCTTGGATCCTGCTTTCGACGCGGTTGGTCGGTGATTTATTTGCCGTGCGACGATCTAAGTGCAAACCTCCAGTGTACTTAGAGGAGAGGGTACAACCGCTATTCTTTTCCGCAGGCGGTGCGTGATATGCGACGGCTTGCCTGATAGACCTCGATTCATGTCAAAGTGGACAAGTCAGGGTCGGGCATCTTTTAGTGATGTGGATTACGTAAAGCGTTGTCATGTAAAGAGATAGGCTAACACTGGCGCGGACTCACGAATACCGGTAGTATCCCTGCCCGCGTCGAGATCATCGATGCCCAAGCGTGCAGTTCCAAGTCCGTCGTCTTCTTACTTGACACCCTTTCTATACTTCGGAGAGTTGTACTAATGCCCATACCTGCCGTCCCGCCCCAGGGCGAAGCCCAGCTGAATGACAACGCGCGGACCGTGATCGGAAAGAGATATCTGATCAAGGACGGGACGGGCACGCCTACGGAGCAGCCGGAAGACATGTTCTGGCGCGTTGCGGGAACGGTCGCCGAAGCCGACCGTCGCTATGGAGCGAGCGACAGCGAGGTCACGGGGATGGCGGAAGACTTCTACGGCCTGATGGTAGAGCGCCGCTTCGAGCCGAATTCTCCGACCCTCATGAACGCGGGACGTCCGCTCGGGCAGCTGTCCGCGTGCTTCGTTCTTCCTATAGAGGACGCGCTCTCCAATGGGCGCGACGGGATTTACGACACGCTGCGCGCGATGGCGCTCATCCATCAGTCAGGTGGCGGGACCGGTTTCGGGTTCTCGAAGCTCCGTGGCAAGGGCTCGATGGTCCGCTCCACAACTGGAGTCGCATCCGGTCCGGTGTCATTCATGAAGCTCTACGATGCGTCGACGGATGCGGTGAAGCAGGGCGGCACGCGCCGCGGCGCCAACATGGGAATTTTGCGCGTCGATCATCCGGACATCATGGATTTCATCAGCTGCAAGGAAGATCTCACTCAAATTACGAACTTCAACATCTCGGTTGCCGTCACCGACAAGTTCATGACGGCAGTGAAAAACGGCACGGGCTACGACCTCATCGATCCAAGCAATGGCAAGGTCACGGGCCAGCTCGACGCGCGCACGGTCTGGGACAAGATGATCGACGGGGCGTGGAGGACGGGTGAGCCAGGTTGCTTCTTTATCGACGAAGCGAACCGCTACAATCCGGTGCCGCACGTCGGACAGTACGAGGCGACGAATCCCTGCGGCGAGCAGCCCCTCCTGCCATACGATGTGTGCAACCTCGGCTCCATCAACGTCGGGTATTACGTGAAGGATGCGCAGATGGATTGGGACGCGCTCAAGCGCGACATCCACCTCTCCGTTCACTTCCTCGACAACATCATCGACGTCAACAAATACCCGCTTCCCGAGATCGACGCTCTCTCCAAGAGAATCCGCCGCATCGGCTTCGGCATCATGGGTTTCGCTGACGCACTCGTGCGCCTTGGCATCGCTTACAACACGATCGAAGGCGTCGAGTTTGGACGCCAGCTGCAGAAGTTCGTCGACGTCGAGTCCAAGCGTGAGAGCGAGAGGCTGGCCAACGAGCGCGGACCGTTTCCCGAGTGGGCCAGATCGATCTGGGGTCCCGCCGAAACGTGCGCGCGTGATGCCAGAGGCAATCGAGTTCGCCCGATGCAGATGCTCCGCAATTGCAACGTCAACACAATCGCACCAACAGGTACGATCTCGATCATTGCGGGCTGCTCTTCGGGTATCGAGCCGCTTTTTGCCGTTGCGTTCATGCGGAATCAGGCCGGCGCGCTGATGCCGGATGTGAACGAGGACTTCGTCGCGATCGCGAAAACGGAGGGCTGGCACTCCGATGAGCTGATGGAGAAGATCGCGAAGGAAGGTCACATTCACTTCGACGAAGTTCCGACCCAGTGGCAGCGCGTCTTCGTCACCGCCCACGACATCACGCCCGAGTGGCACGTCAGAATGCAGGCGGCTTTTCAGGAGAATTGCGACTCTGCGATTTCCAAGACGACCAATTTCCCGCATGCGGCGAGTCCCGAGGACGTGCGCGAGATCTACGAGCTTGCCTACGCGCTCAAGTGCAAGGGCGTGACGGTGTACCGCGACGGCTCGCGCGACAATCAGGTCCTATCGACCGGGGCGACCGTGCAGGCGCAGGCGGAGCGCGACGGCAGAGCAGAAAGAGGCGAGCTGCACGGCACGATCGCAGAGCTCGAGGCCGACAACGCCAGGCTCAAACAGGCGCTGTTCGACGCGGAAGCCGAGAATCTTCAGCGTCGCGCCAAGAGAGCGCGTCCCGACACCCTGCGCGGAATCACAACGCGCATCGAGACGCCGCTCGGCACCATGTTCCTCAACATCACCGAGGATGATCGTGGCCAGCCCTTCGAGGTATTCATCAACCTCGGCAAGGCGGGCGGAGCGGCGATGGCGGACGCCGAGGCGATGGGACGGCTCATCTCACTGGCGCTGAGATCGGGAATTCCAATTCGCGAGGTGCATCGGCAGCTGCGCGGCATCGCGTCGGACAAGGCAATTGGCCTCGGACCCAACAAGGTGCTGTCGGTCCCCGATGCGATTGGAATTGCGCTCGAGAAATGGATGCGGGAGAAGCAGGGCGTGCAACAAGACCTCGGCGGCGCGCTCTCGGTGCCACCGGTTGAAATCGTGCAGCCCAATCCATCACCACTGGTCAATTCCGGTGAAGCAGGTCAGACGCAATTCGGATTCGACGCGGTCAATCGTAGCGAGTCGTTCATCGGGACGTGCCCGGATTGCGGGTCGTCGCTCGAGTTCGCAGAGGGCTGTGCCAAGTGTCACGTGTGCGGCTTCAGCGAATGCGGGTGACATAGGCTTCGCGCTCAGGCAGAAACGCCGGGCAGTCACGCCCGGCGTTTTCTTTTGGGGTAATCGATGCGAGCAGGCGCTAGCGTACCCCACCAAACCAGCGTGTGCGCTTGATCCCCTTCTCGACCAGATCCGGGGGTCCGTATTCCTTGCCGCGCTTCCACATGAAATCCATCTCCTCGTTCACGGCGGCCAGCGCGAAGCGGGATTCCTTGATCAACAGGAACGCGGCGTAAAGCAGCAGACCCGCGCCGATAAGTCCCAGCGCGATCGGAACTAGCGTGAACTTGGAGCTCGTGATCGCGACCAGGCCGATCGCCACACTGGTGCCCACAAAAAAGGCGAGCGCGGCGTACAGTCGCGACAACGCGCGTTGAAGGAGCCGCGAACGTGTCGTCACGAAGTCGAGCTGAGTGAACAGCATCCGCCGCTCTTCTTCGCGATCGTCGACGCGCTGGTCAGCGGCACGCGGAATCAGCGCGCTCGAGATCTCCCGGGTGCGCGTCACCGCCTTGCTCAGCCGATCCGAGGTGGCGAGGATGAGTGATCCGCACGCCGAGATGAGCACCGCGGGAGTGATCATCGCTGAGAGAACCGAGATCGCGTCGGGGAAGTTCGTCATTTCTCTTTCAGATTACCGAGGAGACGGCGGATCGCATTCGAAGACTCCTGCCACGAAAACTAGTTGCGGCGCGCCCATTCCGTAGAGACGCGTCGCGCGGGTCGAGCGCACAGTACCGGGTGTGCCAATCTGATGTGGACTCACACCACACGTTTCCGTCGCTGCTGATACGAAATAGACAGTACCAGGCCCGCGCGCCAGCTGCTCTCCCCACAACGGGTGACATGAAAGGCACAGTGCGACTGCGCACGAGGGGAAACCACGATAGAAAAAACCCGCAGAACCGAGTTCGCGAATTGTTCACGTCACGGTTACTTCCGCAGCAGTGCGGGGGTCTTTTCTTGCAGACCGTTCTGCCCACACGCATGGAGGATTCAAAGTGTACCGTTTGCACGGCTGGAAGTCACTATCGAGGCGACTTCCGCTGCTCATTAGTGGACTCCTTATCGCCGCGCTAGCGGCGTTTGCGTTCGTAGGGTATAAGCAGCTGACCAGTGCGCTCATGACCGCCGCGAAAGATCGCGTACAGAGCGCGTCGAACCTGCTCGCCCGGACCTTCGAAACTCAGCTCCCACAATTACGCGCCGAACTCAGTAAGAATGCGTCCGATTCGGCTGTCCAGCGATTCCTGCGCACGAATGATCCGCGTGATCGCAGCGCGGCGGAGCGCTCGCTCGCCACCAGGATCGCAAAAAACATGCAGGTTATCGGGCTGGAATTGCGCGACAGGGACGGCAAGCGTCTGCTGTGGATTGACGGACCGGAAGCAGCAAAGGCCCCTGCCTTTCGTAACGGACACGCCGCATCCACTCCACCCAAGGGCATGTTTGTGGGGCGGATAATCGATGACCGAGGGATGCTTTTCTATGAATCGACCGTCCCGATTACGAGGTCTCCGAACGACACGATCGCAACGCTGGCGCAGTTCAGACAGGTTGGCTCAGCGCAGTCAGCGCAGCTGATCGCCGGCTTGATCGGTTCCGACGCAACTCTTCTTTTCGGCGATGCAACCGGCGTGTGGAACAACCTCGTGAAGGTCGTTCCAGGTCCGAGGGTGAATTTGAAAGGCCCGTCAGTCTTGTCCTACCAGGCGCCCGACGGCAGCCGTCGGCTGGGTTCCTGGACAGTAGTGAGGCAAGCGCCTTGGGTGGTGTGGGTGGATTTTCGGACGAGCTCGATACTTGCGCCCGCACGGCGATTTCTGGCGGGGATGGCGTTGGCTGGGCTTCTGATTTTGATCGTTGGCGCGATCGCGGCGTGGTTGATCAGCCGGCAGATTACGACGCCGCTTCAAGACATGGCTCTCGCGGCGAAGGACATTTCTGCCGGCGACTATACTCGCAGGGTGGTCGTATCCCGCCAGGACGAGCTCGGTGTCCTTGGCGAGTCGTTCAACGACATGGCGCACCAGATCGAGGACTCGCACCGCGAGCTGGAAGGGCGGGTAGCAGCCAGGACGGGCGAGTTGGAAACGGCGCTCGGAGAGCTTCGAGAAACCCAGGAGTCGCTGGTTCGAAAAGAAAAGCTGGCAATGCTCGGCCTGCTTGCCGGCGGAGTCGGTCACGAGCTGAGGAATCCGCTTGGTGTGATGACGAATGCCGTTTACTACCTCGAGGCCGTGCTAAAGGAAGCACCCGGCGAGATCAGGGAATACCTGGACATTCTCCGTACGCAGATCAGACTGTCGGAGAAAATTGTCGGAGACTTGCTCGACTTCGCGCGTATCCGTCCGCCGCAACGCGAGAGTGTATCCGTCCAACAGATCGTGGACGAGCAGCTGCAACGTGCCGGGCCTCTCGAGGGAGTCAGCGTCAAGCATGATTTCCCGCATGATCTTCCCTTTGTCCGGGTTGATAGAGTTCAGATCGGACAGGTCGTCCTGAACCTGATCACGAACGCCTTGCAGGCAATGAATGGCGATGGCGCCAATCTCACTTTCCGTGGTCGTCATGTGGCCCCCGGATTAGTCCGGCTCGATGTGATCGACACCGGAACGGGAATGACGCCAGAACAGATGCGAAAGCTCTTCGAGCCGCTTTTTACCACCAAGGCTCGCGGGATCGGTCTCGGGCTCGCAGTCTCCCGCGGCCTCGTGCAGGCCAATGGCGGAGCTATTTCAGCGGATAGCAGCCCGGGGGCGGGCACGACGATGTCGGTCTCGCTGCCGGCAGCCGACGCGGGTACGCCGTGACGCATCGGCTACTCGTCGTCGATGACGACAAGCAGATGGTAAGAACTCTTGTTGACGTGGTACGACTGCACGGCTGGGAAGCCGACGGCGCCCACAGCGGCGAGGCAGCGGTCGAGGCCGTGCGCGAGCGAGACTACGCCGTCGTGCTGATGGATGTCCGCATGACGGGGATCAACGGCCTCGAAGCGTTCAAGGCAATGAAAGCGGTTCGCCCGGGAGTCCGCGTGATCCTGATGACCGCGTACACAGCGACTGAGATCCTTGCGGAAGCGGAGCGGGAAGGAGCGTTGCGGATTCTGTCGAAGCCGGTGGCGCTCACAGGGCTCATTGAAATACTGAGGCAGACGACAGCCGTATCACGGGGCGTTCTCGTTGTGGACGATGATGCGGCATTTCTGAAGACGTTGCGCAAGGTGCTCGAGCAGAACGGCTACGCGACCCTTACTGCGGGAACTCTGGACGAGGCGTTGGGAATGCTCGAAAGCACCTCGCCCGGCGCGGTAGTGTTGGATCTGCGGCTCGACGGAATCACCGCGCCGGAGACAGTGCTGGCGATAAAGCACGTGAGCCCGTCCGTGGCGCTCATACTTTGCAGCGGATACGGTGCGGCGCTCGATGAGACGACTTCTGCGTTGTCGGCCCGCCTCATTCACGCCAGGCTGCACAAGCCTTTCTCACCGAATGCTCTCCTGGAAATTTTGAATGAAGTCTTCGCGGCCTGAGGCGCTGAGCGTGCTTGTCGTCGATGACGACACGCAGATGCTCAAGACGATCAAGGACATCCTGCGCCTGCGCGGGTATTCGGCTGTGATCGCAGCTACAGGACGGGAGGCGCTCAAAGTCACGAGTGAAATGGTGAATGCGCCGGCGGTCGCGCTCGTTGATCTCCAGCTCCCCGACATGGACGGCATCGAGCTGATAGGCCGCCTGCGCGAGATCGCGGCGCTGACAGAGGTCGTCATCCTGACCGGTAACGCCTCGATTGACAGCGCGGTGCGCGCGCTGCGCGAAAATAGCAACGACTATCTCCTCAAACCCGTCCAGCCCGAGCTGCTCGTCGGCACGATCGAGCGCGCCGGCGAGCGCTGGCAGCGGCATCGCGCCGAGCTGGCAATGAGCGAGAGCGAAGAGCGCCTCCGGCTGATTTTTGACCACGTAAGCGATGCGTTGTTCATCGCGGACGATTCGGGCCGCATCATCGACGCAAACCCCGCTGCCTGCGCGCTGAGCAGCCAATCGCTCGAGACGATCCGGGCGCTCACAATGGCCGAGGTTCTTCCGGAAAGCTCACCGCAAGGGCGGAGCGACCACAGGGTTCTGGACGTTCGTTCAGCGGCGTTCGCTCCGGGAGTTCTCGTCTACACTGTTCGGGATCTCACCCGTCAACGGAAGCTCGAGGACCAACTCGTCCAGGCGCAAAAAATGGAAGCCGTCGGGCAGCTCGCCGGGGGCGTGGCGCACGATTTCAACAATCTCCTGACGGTGATCATGAGTTACAGCTCCATGCTGTTGGCGGACATGGGAGCCAATGACGCAGTGAGGGGCGACATTCAGGAGATAAGCGATGCCGCGCAGAGAGCCGCGGCGCTCACTCGGCAGCTGCTTGCCTTCAGCCGGAAACAGGTTCTGCAGATGCGCGCGGTGAATGTCAACTCAGTCGTGACCGACGTTGAAAAGATGCTCCGCCGCCTCATTGGTGAGGACATCTTGCTCACGACCCATCTCGACCCCGAGCTAGCTCTCATCAACGCGGATCCGGGACAGCTTGAGCAGGTGCTGATCAACCTCGCCGTCAACGCACGCGACGCCATGCCGCAAGGAGGAGATCTCACGATCACCACCGACAACGCCGAGCTTTCCGACGAACATGGCGAACGCCATTTGGGTGCCGCCCCGGGGAGCTACATCATGCTCGCCGTGACGGACACGGGCAGCGGCATGACCAAAGACGTTCAGCAGCGGCTGTTCGAGCCGTTCTACACGACCAAGGGAGTGGGGAAGGGGACCGGGCTCGGCCTCGCGACCGTTCACGGCATCGTCAAGCAGTCTGGGGGCGATGTGTATGTCTATTCGGAGCTGGGTCACGGTACGACGTTCAAGGTCTATTTCCCGCGACTGACGACAGCGGAGCCGGTTACGATCACCGCGGAGCATCGGGCGATCACACCGAGAGGCTCCGAGACAGTGCTGCTGGCGGAAGACGACGAAGCCATTCGCACCCTCGGGGCGCGCGTGCTAGGGGCGCTTGGCTACAACGTCCTCGTGGCGCGAACCGGCGGGGAGGCTCTCCGAATCGTCGCCGAGCACAAAGGCCAGATCGATCTGATCGCGACAGACGTTGTAATGCCTGAGATGAACGGAAGCCAATTGGTCGAGAGGGTTCTCGAGGCTCGTCCAGGCATTCGCGTGCTATTCATGTCGGGCTATACGGACGACGAGGTGATGCGAAGGGGCGTAATCGACGGCCAGACGGCATTCTTGCAGAAGCCGTTTACTCCGGACCTGCTCGCGCATAAAGTGCGAGAGGTGCTGGACCTCCCCTGATCCGGGCGAAACCTTCCGTCTTATCGGACATTTGGTCCAGAGAACCCCGTCTTCGCTCGTGGTCGCTATTG
>Ga0137409_10001412_pt1 | contig 25973 bp, 21 predicted proteins | sample CZODoug1_16funga_FD_122059 | JGI IMG/M metagenome (GOLD analysis project Ga0137409, IMG submission 122059) | Vadose zone soil fungal communities from Angelo Coast Range Reserve, California, USA - CZODoug1_16fungal (Hybrid Assembly) | ecosystem: Environmental > Terrestrial > Soil > Vadose zone...
AGCTTCTCCGCCTGCGCGTCGTCCATGTTGATCGTGCGCGGGTCGGCAAGCTTCGCGAGGCGCGCGCCGTTCTCCTGCAGCCTCGCCATGATGGTGTCCGACGCGATCGCGACCGCGATCATCTCGCGGCCTTCCTCGGTCTTGCCGATCGAGTACACCTTCACGCGCGGGCTCGCTTTTTCGAGCATCCGCATGTACTGGTAGACCTCCTCGGCATACGGCAGCTTGCCGGGCGCGCCGGCGACGTCGCCCAGCACCGCTTTCGGCGTCGGCACCGTCTTCGAGGCCGGGAGGTAATCGGTCAGCGGCGAGTTGAAGAAGGGTTCGGTCGTGTATTCCTTGATCTTCTTCGTGTACTCGTCGTCGAGCGGAACCTTCGGATCGCGGACGAACGGCTGCTCGAACGATGGCGGCGGCGAGGGCCTGGCCTGGCGAGCCGAGAGGGGAGACTGCAGGACGGCGCCGGAGACGATGATCGCCAGCGCCACATAGTTCTTCATGGAAGCCTCACGAAATAATGCCTATGCTATCAGTCCGTGGCGGACTGAAAAGGGGTCGGGAGTCTTTTTTCCAACGGGCTGCTATCCGAAGAGGAGCCCTCCGATGCGTCGAAAGAGGAGTGTTGCGCTGGCGTTTCTGGCCGTTCTGGTCGCCACAGTCTACGCGCAGCGGGACGATCGCGCGGCGATGCTGGCGAGCCTCGAGGCGAAGCGCGAAACCTACGCTACCGTCGCCAAACAGATCTGGGCCTTCGCCGAAGTCGGCTACCAGGAGCAGAAGAGCAGCGCGCTGCTCCAGCAGCAGCTTCGCGCAGCCGGATTCCAGGTGACCTCCGGCGTCGCCGACATTCCGACCGCGTTCGTCGCGACGTTCGGCTCCGGCAAGCCGGTCATCGGCATCGTCGGCGAGTTCGATGCGCTGCCCGGGTTGTCGCAGGAAGCGCAGACGGGCACGCGCCACGCCATCGAGGACAATGCGCCGGGCCATGGCTGCGGGCACAACCTGCTCGGCACCGGCGCGCTGGCCGCAGCGTCCGCGGTGAAGGAGTGGCTCGTCGCATCTGGACGCGGCGGCACGCTCCGGTACTACGGGACGCCGGCTGAGGAGGGCGGTTCGGGCAAGGTCTATATGATTCGCGCGGGGCTCTTCAAGGACGTCGACGTCGCGGTGTCGTGGCATCCGGGCGACCGCAACGAGGCGAGTCCGACGAGCTCCACCGCCAACGTGACCGGCAAGTTCCGCTTCCACGGCGTGGCGGCGCACGCCGCGGCAGCGCCGGAGAGAGGCCGGTCCGCGCTCGACGCGGTGGAAGCCATGGACAACATGGTCAACATGCTGCGCGAGCACGTGCCGCAGGAAACGCGCATCCACTACATCATCACGCGCGGCGGCGCGGCGCCCAACGTCGTGCCGGATTTCGCCGAGGCGTACTACTACGCGCGGCATCCCAACATGCCGATCCTCGACGGCATCTGGGAGCGGATCGTCAACGCCGCGAAGGGCGCGGCGCTCGGTACGGGCACGACGATGGATCTCGAGGTGACCGGCGCGGTGTACAACGTGCTGCCCAACGAGTATTTGAGCGGCGTCATGCACACGAACCTCGAGCGCGTCGGCGGCTTTGCTTACACGCCCGAGGAGATCAGGTTCGCCGAAGACATCCGGAAGACCCTGACCGATCCGCCGGACGTCGCGATCGGATCGCAGGAAAAGGTCCGGCCCACGCGCATCGCCGCCGTCAACAGCTCGTCGACCGATCTCGCGGATGTGAGCTGGAATGTGCCGACCGTGTCGATGACCGGCGCGACCTTCGTGCCCGGCGTGCCGGCGCACAGCTGGCAGGCGACCGCCTGTGCCGGCGGCACGATCGGCATCAAGGGCATGATGGTGGCCGCGAAAACGATGGCGCTGACGACGGCGGATCTGTTTACCGATCCGGCGCATATTCAGAAGGCAAAGGCAGAGCTCGATCAGAAGCGCGGGCCGGGATTCGTGTACAGGACGCGTCTCGCGGAGAGAAAGCCGGCGCTCGACTACAGGAAATAAGATCGGGTAATCGGGTAATCGGGTAATTGATTGGTGATCAAAATGAAGGAAGTATCGCGTCGTGACTTTCTGCAGGCCGGCGCCGTGATGATGGCGGCGGCGTCCGCGCACGCACAGAGTGGCGGACAGCCGAATCGTGAGAATCGTGAGCTGTCGCGGGTGAAGGCGCTCGTCTTCGATGTCTTCGGCACGGTCGTCGACTGGCGCACCTCGGTCACCGCGGAAGTGCAGGATCTGGCGAAGCGAAAAGGCGTGGCGGTCGACGCGGCGAAGTTCGCCGATGCCTGGCGGGCCGCGTACGGCCCGAGCATGAATCGCGTTCGAACCGGCGAGCTGCCGTGGACCAAGCTCGATGCGCTGCACCGGATGTCGCTCGACCGGATCCTCGCCGATCTCAATTTCACCGGGCTGACCGGCGCCGAGAAGGAGAATCTGAATCGAGCGTGGCATCGATTGCGGCCATGGCCCGACACGGTCGCCGGGCTCACGCGGCTGAAGAAGCAGTTCATCATCGCGCCGCTCTCGAACGGCAATATCTCGCTGATGACCGATCTCGCGAAGCATTCGGCCCTGCCGTGGGACTGCATCCTCGGCGCCGAACTGGCCCGTCACTACAAGCCGGACCGCGAGGTCTACCAGTCGGCCGCAGACATTCTCGATCTCGAGCCGGGCGACGTGATGATGGTCGCGGCACACCTGGGCGATCTGCGCGCCGCCAAGGGCGTCGGGCTGCGGACCTCGTTCGTCACGAGGCCGCTCGAATATGGACCGGGCGGGAAGCCCGACCTGAAGGCCGACGCCTCGGTCGACCTCTCGGCGAAGGATTTCAACGATCTCGCCGACCAGCTCGGCGTGTAGGAGCCTGGCGTCGACAAAGGGTGCGGCCCCTGTCGGAGTGGCAGACTCATTCCTGCCGCAGCGTGACCGCCGGGTCGACGCGAGTCGCCCGCCACGCGGGGAGTGCGCACGCGACGAGCGCCGCCGAAGCCAGCACCGCTGCCGTCACCAGAAAGGTGACGGGATCGGTCGGCTTCACCGCGAACAGCAGCGTGCCGAGAAAGCGCGTCAGCACCGCCGCGGCGGCGAGACCGATCGCCACGCCGGCAGCTGTCATCTCCAGCGCGCTGCCGAGAACCAGCCGCAGCACGTCATGCGTCCGCGCGCCAAGCGCCAGGCGGATCCCGAATTCGCGCGCGCGCCGGCCGACCGAGAACGCGAGCACTCCGAAAATGCCCACCGCGGCCAGCATCAGGGCGAGCGCTGCGAACGCGCCGACCAGTTCCGCGCGGAAGCGCGGTTGCGACGTGGACTGGGCCGCGACCTCTTCCATGGTGCGCACGCGAGTCAGCGGCTGGTCTTTATCGACGCGCGCGATTGCCGCCTTCACCGCCGGGAGAAACGACATCGGCTCGCCCGCCGTCTGCACGGCGATCGATGCAGAGAACCATGGGTTCTGCGCAACGGGTACGTAGATCTCGACAGCACGCTCCTTCTCGCCGGCCTGTTCCGCGACCTGGCGGATCACGCCGACGATCTCGCGCGTCACCGGCGTCGGCCCGCCGCGCAGGTCCATCGACTGCACCTCGACGAGGGTGCCGATCGGCTCGCGTCCATGCAGATAGCGGCGGACGAATTCCTCGTTGACGACGCAAACCTCGGTCGCTCGCGCGGTGTCGTGCTCGCCGAACGGCCGCCCGCGCGCGATGTCGATGCCGAGTGTTCGAAAATACCCGGCGCTCACGATTTGATAGTGCGCTGAGAGCATGCGGGATTTCTCGACGGGCGGATCGCCCTTGATTGCAAACCCCTGCCCGATGTCCCATCCGTCGAGCGGCAGGCTGCCGCCGATCGCTGCGCTGTTCACGCCTGGAATCGCGGCGAGCTCCCGCTCGGCGGCTTGATAGAACGTCAGCAGGCGATCCGCGCTGCCGTACCGATTGAGCGGCAGGCCGACCGACATGGTGAGCACTCGGACCGCCCGATAGCCGGGATCGATGCCGTTCAGCGCGATCAGCGTGCGGACAAACAGTCCCGCGGCGGACATGAGCAGAACTGCCGCCGCGACCTCGCCGATGACCAACGCCGCGTGAAGCCCACCGGCGCGCCCCGTCGATCCGCGCCCGCCTGCGCTCGTCATCTCCGCGAGAGGCACACGTGACGCCTGCCACGCCGGGGCAAGGCCGAACAGCAGGGCGGTGCCAAGCGTCAGCGCGGCGGCGACCGTCGCCACGCGTACGTCGAAGCCCAGCACGATCGCCTGCGGCAGCGTGCCCGGCGGGATGAGTGACGGCGCGGCTCGAACGGCGCCCCACGCCAGCGCCAGACCGCTCCCCCCGCCGATCACTGCGAGCAGCAGGCTCTCGGTCAGCAGTTGACGGATGATGCGCCACCGGCTGCCGCCGAGCGCCGCGCGCACGGCGATTTCCCGCGAGCGGCCAAGCCCGCGCGCGAGCAGCAGGTTCGCGACGTTCGCGCACGCCATCAGCAGCACGAATCCGACCACGCCGGCCAGTACCAGCGAGGTCGCCCGCAGATCGGCACCCACGATGGCATCGCGCAACGGTTCAATCGTGACACCCCAGTCTTTGTTCGTGTCCGGCGCGATCCTCGCAATCTGATCCGCGACGCCGTCCATGTCGGTTCTCGCCTGGTCGAGCGTCACGGCGGGTTTCAAGCGGCCGATGACCTGCAGGTAGTGCTGGCGTCGCTGCTCCGGACTGCGCCGAGGCACGAACGGCGTCCACAGGTCGCTCGGGTAGAGAATCTGAAAGTCCGCCGGGACCACGCCGATGATCGTGAACGGCTGGCCGTCGAGCGTGATCGCCCGGCCGATGGCCGCCGTATCGCCGCCAAAATGGCTGTGCCACAGTCGTTCGCTGATCACCACCACGTCGGGCCGGCGCGCCACATCGTCGGGGTCGAACGTTGCGCCGGCGATGGCGCGGATGCCGAGCACTTCGAAGAAGCGTGACGTGACGGCCTGGCCGGCGATGCGCTCCGCCTCGCCGCCGTTGCCGGTGAGCGTGCGCCCGCCGCCCGCGATGGCGGCAACCGACGCGAAGGCGTGCTGCTGTTCGCTCCAGTCGAGAAAGTTCAGAGGCGCGACGCGGTTGTGCGCGAACCTCGTCGAGCGCTCCCAGAGCATGACCAGGCGCTCGGGATGAATGAAGGGAAGGGGCCGGATGAGCGCGGCGTCCACCAGGCTGAATATCGCAGCGTTCGCGCCGATGCCGAGGGCAAGTACGACCACGGCTACGAAAGTGAAGCCGGGCGCTTTGCGCAACGCCCGCGCAGCATAGGTGGCATCCTGCCAGAAAGCGGACATGCGCCTTTGACGATTCGGCGGAGGCCCTGGTTAGCCCTCAGCCATTCGGAGGCGCGAGCGCCTGGGTGAGCTCTCGAACGTTCCGGATCTGCTCGAGCGACTCGATCAGCTCGAGCGCGCGGCGGATGCGCTCAGGCGACAGCACCAGGCTCGCGCAGTCGGTGAACTTCTCGTGGAGCTCGGCGCGCGTGAAAGGACGCTCGGGTCCGCCGCGATAACGCTCGTCGGACGCCTGCGTCAGCGTCCGGCCACCGATGAGATCGACCTCGACGACGCTCCGCATCTTGTCGAAGCCGCGCGCTTCAATCGCCTGATCGAACACCGTCTGCACCCGCGGCATCATGGCCTGCACCGGCGCCGACGACACGAATTCGTCGGTGAACTCGCGGATGCCGGCCCGCCGCCGCAGCGCGATGCTCGTCATCATGAAGGGCAGGCAGAACTTCGCCTCGAGCTCGGTCTTCGCCGTCTTGTAGCGCAACGGGTTCAGGATGTTCGATCCGGCGCGGACCCGCACGCGCGCTATCTGATCCGGCTTCACGTCGTGATCCGTCACCAGCTTCAGCATCGCATCCATCGTCGGATGCCCCAGCGAGCCGCACGGGTACGGCTTGAACGACACGCCCGGGTCGACAATCGAATACGGCTTGCCAAGCGCTCCTACGATCCGCGGGACGTCGGCGCCGCCGCCGAGCACCTGGAAGAATCCCCACTCTCCGTCAAGCGCATCGTCGCCGGCGGTGAATCCGCGCGCGGCGAGCTCGGCGGCAGTGACCCCGTTCTCCGCCGCTCGACCGGCGTGCAGCGGCTTGGTCATCGAGCCGAAGTTGACGCGGATGCCGGCGCTCAGGCTCGCGGCGATGCCAAGCGCGTGGGCAGTCGCCACCGGGCTCAGGTTGAGCAGCCGCGCCGTGCTGGCCGCGGCGCCGAACGTGCCGATCGTGCCGGTACTGTGAAACCCCCGCTGATAGTGGCTGGGATTGATCGCTTCGGCGATCTTGCACTCGACTTCGAATCCCGTGAGGAACGCTTCGAGGAAGGTGCGGCCCGATACACCGAGCCGCTCTCCGATCGCCAGCGACGCCGACAGCGCCGGCACGGTGGGATGCGTGAGGAGCCCGAAGACGCGGTCCGGCGTCGTCGACAGCTGCGTGTCGTCGTAGTCCATCGCATGCCCGCTCGCGCCGTTGGCAAGCGCCGCGTGAGCGGCCGCGGCGGACAGGCGCGCCGGTCCCAGGATGGTCGACTCGCCGGCTGCGCTGGAGGCTTTCACGTACTCCCGGACGATCGCGCTGCCCTCGACCGTCGCGCCCGCCAGGACGACGCCGAACCCGTCGATGAGACAGCGCTTGGCTTCGACGATGGCTTTGTCGGGAATGCGATCGAATCGGGTGTTCGTGATGAAGTCGACGGCGGCCGCAGTCACACCGCCGGGGACAGTCATCTTTGCGCCCGGCTGAAGCGGGATTCCGACAAGGCTCGCCGAGCCGAATGAGCCGCCGGCCAGCAACCGCAGGAACTCGCTGCGCGTCATGCGCAGGTAGTCTACTGCAAGGAGACCTGTTCCGACTCGAAGGTATCGAGCCGCCAGCCTTCGTCGAGCAGCGTCCGCTCGATCATCGCGTGCCGCTGAAAGGCCGTCATCGCGTCGTCGAACCGTTCGATCTCGCGCCCGGTCGGGCTCCACCTCGCCGGCGCGCGCAATTCGTACTCGCGATCGTCGCCCGTGAGCGCAAGCTCGCAGACGACGGCGTCGTCGCCGTCGCGGCGGAAGGTCCAGCGCAGGATACGTATGTGCCTGTAATTTCGCCGTCGGCGATCGACGGGCGGAGCGTACCGGTCACTTGGCAAGCGGGCTGTCACGGTATTCGTGCTCCGCCGTTCGCAAATGTGGTGCCAACCTGAGCGCGTGTCCGAGAACTGTGATCAGGCTCCTGGCAGGGCGACTGCGCGCGCGAAAAACGCGGAGAACGGGCGGAATTCGCAAGTCGTCCCGCACGGACAGCGGTGCGTTTGGCTCGCTCGCGACGCCGCTGTGCGAACGGCTCTGTAAGACCGTGAGCTATTTGCTTACACTGGTCTTACATCCTGCGGACTTTCCGTCTCGGATGGTGCCGGCGGTCGCGGGGTGGACAGTGGCGCGGCCGAAGAAGGGAATCAAGGTCTTCCGTCAGGCGGTCTTTGACCTTGCCTTCGCGGTCGATGGCCCACTTCAGCATCGATCCCCCGATAATCGCCTCGACGGCGCGGGCCAGACGGGTCGTGTCGCATTTCTGCAGCTCGCCGGCCGCCACCGCCTCGTCGAGCAGTGCGGTGATTTCGAGCTGCATGGCGCGCGAGTGGGCGAGCGCGTGCTTGTGGAAGTCCGGATCCATCAGATCCATCTGCAGGAACGCGAGGCCGTTCGAGAGCATCTCGGGCGTTTCCGCCATCGCCGCCATGCACCCGGCGACGCCGTAAACCGCGGCGAGCGGAGAGCGATGCTCGGCGCGGATGCGGGCGAACTCGCCGCCCAGCGTCCCGGAGCCGGCGGCGGCGAACGCGAGCAGCAGGCCGCGCTTGGATCCAAAGCGCTGAACTAAAGTCGCCGGCGAAACGCCGGCTTCTCTCCCCACATCGGCCAGTGTCAGGTTCGGGCCGAGGCGCGAGACGACGCGATGGGTCGCCATCAGCAGATCCTGGTCGCTGGTGGCGCGGGGGCGGGGGGACATGAATCAGTCCGGCGTTCGCGTCAGGCGGTTACTCGGCCAGGCCCGATTATAAACGAGCGTTCATTTTTGTGCTTGATTAGTAAATGTTCATTCGTTTATACTCCGCCGGATGAAACCGCTCGAAGGACAGGTGGCTCTCGTGGCGGGCGCCACGCGCGGCGCGGGGCGCGGGATCGCGCGCATGCTGGGCGAGGCGGGCGCCATCGTCTACTGCTCGGGCCGCAGCAGCCGGACGCAGGCGAACACGTCCGATCACGTTCACGCGGGGCGCCCGGAGACGATCGAGGAGACCGCCGCGCTGGTGAGCGCGGCCGGCGGCCTCGGCATTCCGGTACGCGTGGACCATACGATCGACCAGGAGATCGCGGCGCTGCTCGCGCGCGTTCAGAAAGAGCAGCGGCGCTTGGACGTGCTGGTCAACATCCTCACCGGGCGTCCGGCCAAGTCGTGGAAAAGCTTCTGGCACCTGCCGCTCGACGAGGGACGCGCGTTTGTGAACGGCTGGATCTGGCCGCACGTCGCGACGTGCTGGCATGCGGCGCCGCTGATGGTGAAGAGGAAATCGGGCCTGATGGTCGAAATCATCGAGCAGAACGGCATCGCGTACCATGGCCAGTTCTTCTTCGACCTGATGGAGATCTCGCTGAAGCGGCTGTCGTACGCGATAGCGCAGGAGCTCGCGCCGAAAGGCGTGACCGCCCTCGCGATCACTCCCGGGTTCATGCGCACGGAAGCGATCCTTCAGGGGTTTGGCGTCACCGAAGCGAACTGGCGAGAGGCCGCCGAGCACAACGCGGAGGCGACAGCGTGGGGGTTCATCAGCTCGGAAACGCCGTGCTTCGTCGGCCGCGCCGTTGCGGCGCTCGCCGCCGACCCGCACGTCGCGCGCAAGAGCGGCGGAATCTACGATTCATGGTCGCTGTCGGAGGAATACGGCTTCACGGATCTCGACGGTACGCGGCCGAACATGGGGCGCTACCTGAGCGAGCACCATCCGCAGCTGGTGAACCGCAAACCGCCGACGGCGTTCGAATGGAAGCTGGTTGCAGCCAGCCGAAGCGTCACGTCCTGATCGCTTTCAGGATGGCTTTCGCGGCCAGCGCCCCGGAGCGGCCGTCCAGGCCCGTGCCGGGATGGGTGCCCGATCCGCAGAGGAACAGATTCTCGATCGGCGTCGTGTAATCCGCCGAGCCGAGCAGCGGGCGTGTGACGAACAGCTGATCCAGCGCCAGCTCCCCGTGGAAGATGTGGCCGCCGGTGAGGCCATAGATCCGTTCGAGATCGAGCGGTGTGATCACCTCGCGCGCGAGCACAGACGCCTCGAAGCCAGGCGCGTATTGCGTGATCGTGCGCGTGGCTGCGACCGCCAGGCGATCGCGTTCGGCGTCCCAGGTGGTGCCGCGCAAATGGTACGGCGCGTACTGCACGTACGCCGAGACCACGTGTTGCCCTGGAGGCGCGAGGCTCGTGTCGGCGATCGAGGGGATGGTGATCTCGATCCACGGGGCTTCGGCGAAGGTGCCGTACTTGGCGGCGTCGAAGGCGCGCTCGATCGTGTCGATCTGGTCGCCCAGGCGGATGCGTCCCGAAAGCGCGGAGGTCTGCTGCTCCGCGCTGAGCCGCCCGAGGCCCGTCAGACGCGGCACTGCGGAAACGGCATAGTTAATCTTCGCGAGCGCGCCGTGCGTACGGATGTTCTGCACGCGCCGCACGAACTCCGGCGCAAGGTGCACCGGATCGACGAGGCCGAGCAGCGTGCGCTTGGGGTCCGCGCTCGAGACGACCGCGCGCGCGCCGATTTGGTCGCCTGTCGACAGCGTGACGCCGGTGGCGGCGCCGTCGCTCGCATCGATGCGCGCGATCTCCGCGCCGGTCCTGACCTCCACGCCGGCCGCGCGTGCGGCGGCCGCCAGCGCGTCTGCGATCGCGCCGGGTCCTCCGGCTGCGAGCCAGCCGCTGGCAATCGGCTGCCCCTCACCCGCGCCGAGCATCAGCAGGACCGCGGCGCTGCCGGCCGACCATGGCCCGAGAAACGATCCGAGCACCCCGCCGCCGGCGACGGTCGCGCGCAGCGGCTCGCTCTCGAACCATTCGCCGGCGAGGTCGGCGACCGCCATCGGCATCCAGCGCAGCAAGCGGTACGCGTCGGCCTTCCCGAGGCCGCGGAACCTGCGGCCGGTCTTGAGCAGCTCGATCAGGTCGGCGGCCGACGGCTCGTCGATTGACGGTGGCGCGGAGGCGCAAACGGCGCGCAGGACCGCGCTGATGCGCGAGAAACTGTTGAGAAAGCGCGGATACTGGTCGGCGTCTTTCGTGGAGAACGCACTGATCTCCTCGCGGGCGCACGCGGCGTCCCGCCAGAGCACGAGCGCGCGGCCGTCCCTGGTGGGCGCGCACGCGTCCGCCGCGGGCCTGATGATCCGCAGTCCGCGCGTCTCCAGGTCCAACAGCCGCACGATCGCGGGATCGAGCGCGGCGACATGCGCGAGGGTCGGACACCGGAACCCAGGCGCGATCTCGCTCGTCCGCGCACAGCCGCCGACGCGCTCGCTCCGCTCGAGGACGAGCGTCTTGACGCCTGCCTTCGCGAGCAGGGTGGCGGTCACCAGGCCATTGACACCGCCGCCGATTACGAGCACGTCGTGCATAGGCGTCATGGCCACGAGCCCACGACCCATGCGAAACACGAAACACGAAACACACGAAGCACACATTCGTGGCTTTCGTGACCCTCGTGGCTCATCATGATCGCTGTCCGAGAATCCGCAACGCGCAGTTGCGCGCGGGCGCACCCATGATGCCGCCCCCGGGGTGCGTCGCCGATCCGCACATCCACAGGTTCCGGATCGGCGTGGTGTACTGCGCCCAGCCCGGCACCGGCCTCGCGAAGAAGAGCTGTTCGAGCGTCAGCTCGCCTTGAAAGATATTGCCTTCGGTCAACCCGAACTCGCGCTCGAGGTCGAGCGGCGTCAGCACCTGCCGGTGCAGGATGACGTCGCGGATGTTCGGCGCGTACTCGGCAATCGTGTCGATCACCGTGTCGCCGAACGCCTCGCGCTGCTCGTCCCACGTTCCGGACGCGAGCTTGTACGGCGCGTACTGCACGAAGCAGGAGAGGATGTGCTTCCCGGGCGGCGCGATTGACGGATCGGTCAGCGTCGGGATCACCATGTCCACGTACGGCCGCCGCGAGAACTCGCCGTACTTCGCCTGGTCGTACGCGCGCTCCATGTAATCGACGCTCGGCGAAATCGAGATCGCGCCGCGCAGATGCGGCCCCGCGCCGGGCATGCACGTGAAGTTCGGCAGCGCGTCGAGCGCGAGGTTCACCTTGCCCGACGACCCGCGGAACTTGTACCGCCGCACTTCCTCCAGGAAGTCGTCCGGCAGATCCTTCGCGTCGATGAACTTCAGGAATGTCAGGTTCGGATCGACGCTCGACAGCACCATGTCCGCGCGCAGGTCGTCGCCATTGGCCAGCACCACGCCGCAGGCCTCACCGTGTCTCACGCTGATGCGGGCCACCGGCGCCTCGGTGCGGATGTCGACGCCGGCCTCGCGTCCCGCCGCGGCGATCGCGTTCGAAATCGCGCCGGTGCCGCCGCGCGCGAAGCCCCACGACCGGAACGCGCCGTCGATCTCTCCCATGTAGTGGTGCAGCAGCACGTAGGCCGTGCCGGGCGATCGCACCCCGAGAAACGTCCCGATAATCCCCGACGCCGACATCGTCGCCTTGAGCACGTCGGTCTCGAACCACTGATCGAGAAAATCCACGGCGCTCATGGTCATCAGCTGGACCTGGTTGTAGCGGTCCATGTCCGCGAGGCCGTGAAAGCGCCGGCCGAGGAAGACGAGCTTCATCAGCTCGCGCGGATCGAGCGACATCGGATCGGGCGGCGTCATGTTGAGAATCGGCTTGACGAAGCGCGCCATTTCGACCATCGCCTTGCCGTACTCGTCGTACGCCTCGGCATCGAGCCTGGAGTGGCGCCGGATCTCGCGCTGCGTCCTGGCGTGGTCGTTCACCCGCCACAAATGGTCGCCGTTCGGCATCGGGGTGAAGGTGCCGTCGAGCGGCAGGATCTCGAGGCCGTGACGCGGCAAATCCAGATCGCGGATGATCTCCGGCCGCAGGAGCGACACGACGTAGGAGCAGACCGAGAACCTGAACCCGGGAAAGACCTCTTCGGTCACCGCCGCGCCGCCGACGATATGACGGCGCTCGAGCACGAGGACCTTTCGCCCCGCCCGCGCGAGATACGCCGCGGCGGTCAGCCCGTTGTGCCCGCCGCCGATGACGATCGCGTCGTACTTCATTTCAGAATGCTGATTGCAGATTGCGGATTGATTGCTGATTGCTGATTGCCGATTGCATGCGTCGGGCAGCATGTGGACCGACCCTGTCAACGCGGAATGACAAACCGGCCATGCTCAAGGTCAGACTTCCTACTTCACACTTTCGCCCTTGTAGACGACCCCGCCCTTCATCACCCACGTGACGCGCTCGAGCTCGGTGACGTCACGCAGCGGATCGCCCGCCACGGCGATCAGGTCCGCGAATTTTCCGGCTTCAATCGTCCCGACGCGATCGCTCCAGCCGATGATTTCCGCTGCGATGCGCGTGGCCGAGGCGATGGCGTCGGCGGGCGACTGGCCGAGCCGAACGCGGTAGCCGAACTCGCGCGCGTTCTGGCCGTGCGGCACGACGGCGGCGTCGGTTGCAAACCCGATGGGCAGACCCGCTTTCAGCACGAGCTGAAACGATCGGTCCTTCACCTCTGTGATCTGCCGCGATCGCGCCTTCTCGGACTCAGGGACGCTCGGGTTCGCGGAAATGGACTCGCTGGTATAGAGCGTCGGCACGAAGTACGCGTGACGGGTCCGCAGCAGCTGGACCGCTTCGTCGTCCATCATGCTGCCGTGATCGATCGTGTGCACGCCGGCGCGGATCGCCGCCTTGATGCCGTCGGTGCCGTGCACGTGCGCGGCGACGTGCCGGCCCCACCGCGCCGCCTCCTCGACAGCGACGTGCATCTCTTCCTCGGAGTACTGCTGCCCGCCAGGCGGCGCGCCCTTCGACAGGACCGCGCCGGTGCCGAGGATCTTGATGAAGTCGGCGCCCTGCTTGAGATTGGTGCGGACCGCCTTGCGAACCTCGTCGGGACCGTCGGCCAGATTCTTCACGATGGGCACGTCGACGTAGATCGAGAACTGCCGCGCATCGCCCGCGCCGCCGGTCGGCGACACATAGTTGCCCGACGCCAGCAACCGCGGCCCCGGCACGACGCCTTCGTCGATCGCCTTCCGCAAATCGATGTCGGTGAACGGCCACGTCGGCCCCATGTCGCGGCACGTCGTGAAGCCGGCCATCAACGTGATCCGCGCGTTCTGCGCGCCATGCAGCGCGGCCTGCCCCGGCGTCGTCTTCAACAGCTCGTCTTCCCAGTGGATGCCGGTGCTGGTGAGATGGGTATGCAGGTCGATGAGGCCGGGGAGCAGCGTCGCCGATCCGAGATCGATGACGCGTGCGCCCGCGGGAACGGCGGGCCCGCGGCCGGCGGCCTCGATGCGCTCTCCGCGGATGACGACGACGGCGGGTGCGATTGGCGCTCCACCACGCCCATCGATCAGCCGTGCTGCGCGAAGGACGAGGAGGGGCGGTGCGGCGCCCTGGCCGCCGAAGGCCACAAGCGTCGCGGTGGCGGCGATCGCGAGAATCTGCTTCATGACGGTGCATATAATACTTCCCGATGCCGATCGGCAGCGCCGTGCACGCGCGTACGTTCCCGTTGTGCGAGAGCCTGAACTATCGCGAGTGGTCCGGCTACTACGCCGTCAGCGCGTACGAGGCGCACCACGAGCACGAGTACAACGCGATCCGCAACGCGTCGGCGCTCATCGACGTGTCGCCCCTGTTCAAGTACCGCCTCAGCGGGCGCGATGCGGTGCGGCTCGTCGATCGCGTCATCACGCGCGACGCCTTCAAGCTCGCCGTCGGTCAGGTCTGCTACACGCCCTGGTGCGACGAGCATGGCAAGGTGATCGACGACGGGACCGTGACGCGGCTGTCGGAGGACACGTTTCGCTGGACCGCCGCGGATCCCAGCCTGCGCTGGTTCACGCAGAACGCGATCGGCCTCGACGTCGCGATCGAAGACATCTCCGAACAGGTCGCCGCGCTCGCGCTGCAGGGCCCGACGTCGGGCGGCCTGCTCGGCGCGGTGGCCGACGCCGACATCCGCAACCTGAAATATTTCCGCATGACGCGCGGCGCGATTGCCGGCGTCCCGGTCGAGATCTCGCGCACCGGGTACACCGGCGATCTCGGCTACGAGATCTGGATGCCGTGGGACCGCGCGGTCGACGTCTGGGACGCGCTCATGACCGGCGGGCGTCCGTTCGACATCCATCCGGCCGGCATGCTCGCGCTCGACGTCGCGCGCGTCGAGGCCGGGCTGCTCCTCATCGACGTCGATTTCCACAGCAGCAAAAAGGCGCTGATCGAATCGCAGAAGTACACGCCCTTCGAGATGGGCCTTGGCCGCCTCGTCCAGCTCGATGCGCGCCCTTTTGTCGGCCGGGGACCGCTGCTCGAGGAGCGCCGCCGCGGTCCGGCGCGCCAGATCGTGGGGCTTGATATCAGCTGGCCGGCGGTCGAGAAGCTGTACGACGGCGTTGGCCTTGCTCCTCAGATCGCCGCCGCCGCGTCGCGCACCGCCGTTCCGGTCTATCGGAGCGGCCGGCAGGCCGGGCGCGCAACGACGACGACCTGGTCGCCGGTGTTGAAGAAGCTCATCGCGCTCGCGACCGTCGACGCGCCGTATTACGCCGAAGGCGCCTCGTTCGAGCTCGAGGTGACGGTCGAGGCCGTCCGCCACCGCGTGCCGGCGACCGTCGTGAAGACGCCGTTTTTCAACCCGCCGCGAAAAACCGCCACGCCCGCGTTCTGAGTCGTAACCCGAATGGCCCCGGACGCAAAGAGTGATGGAGGCCGGCTGGATCGGTCGGAGCGCGAGCTCGTCGAGCTGATGCAGGGTTATCTCGACGGCCGCGTCGACGCATTCGACCGTCTCCATGCGGCGCTCGCGGGGCGCCTGCGTGGTTATCTGCGGTCGCAATGCCGCGACGCCGCGCTCGCCGACGACCTGCTGCAGGACACATTCATACAGATCCATCGGTCGCGCCGAACCTACGAGCCGGGCCGTCCGGTGACGCCGTGGGCGTTCGCGATTGCGCGACACGTGTATCTCATGCACGCCCGAAGCACCGGCCGCCGGCTGCGGTTCGAGGACAGGGTCGCGGCCGACGTGAAGGCGGGCGATATCGTGCGGGACGGTCTGCAGGCGATGGTGGACGGCGACGAGGTGCGGCGCGCGCTGCGCGGGGTGCCTCCGGATCAACGGCGCGCCCTGCTGCTCCACCACATCGACGGGTGGAGCTTCGGTGAGATTGCCGCACGGCTCGGCATTCGCGTGAACGCGGCGAAGACGCGCGCGTTTCGTGGGATGAAGAAGATGAGAGAGCGGCTGCATGGCCATTTTTCTCGCGAGCGGGAGACTCGCAGGGCGGGGAGGTCGGATGGGGTTCGTCGGTCGAGTGGGCGTAGATGACTGACGCGCGCACGGCGATCGTTCGCGACCTCGAGCCGGTGAGGCCGCTGCGCTCCCCGTCCGTCCGCGCGCTGACGCTGGCGCCGCTCGCCGCCGCCATCATGCTGGCCGTTCCGCTGCTGCATTTCTTCCGGCCCGACCTGCGCGCGATCGGATTCGTGCGCGCCTGGGGTTTTTCGATCGGTCAATCGCTCGCCGGCCTCATCATCGTCGCCGCGGCGCTGCGCGAGTCGATCCCCGGCCGCGCGCTCTCGCGCGCCGCGATCGCCTGGACATTCGGGATCGGCATCGCCGTGCCCGCGGTGCTGCTCGGGCTGGCCGCATCGACGTTCGACCTCGGCCCGGGCCCCGGTCGTGCGCTGCGGGACGGCATCGTGTGCTTTCGCGCGTCGGCGCTCGGCGCCGTGCCGGTGCTGATCGCCTCGGCCGTACTCGTGGCGCGCGCCTTCCCGTTGCGGCCGGCCGTTGCCGGCGCGTTGTACGGGCTCGGGTGCGGGTTGATCGCGGATGCCGGCCTGCGGCTCTTCTGTGGGTTCTCGCAGCCGCAGCACGTTCTGCTCGCGCACGGCGGTGCCATGGCCGCGTCGGTGGCGGTCGGAGCGCTTGCGGCGACGGTCACCGCGTCACGCTAGGACCGGTCTGAACTGCAGGGCGGTCTTTTGCGGGCCACCCGATCGCGGCCACGAAAGGCCCGCGCGACACGTTTGAGGCCCTTACGCCTCGCTCATGAACGGATAGCGGTAATCCTTTGGCGGCGCGAAATTCTCCTTGATCGTGCGCGCGCTGACCCAGCGCACAAGGTTCAGCTTCGATCCCGCTTTGTCGTTCGTTCCCGACGCCCGCCCGCCGCCGAAGGGCTGCTGCCCGACGACCGCGCCGGTCGGCTTGTCGTTGATGTAGAAGTTGCCCGCCGCGTTTCGCAGCGAGGACGTCGCTTCCACGATCGCGCGGCGATCCTGCGCGAACACCGCGCCGGTCAGCGCGTACGGCGACGTCGAGTCCACTACGTCCAGCGTCTCCGACCACTTTGCATCGTCGTAGACGTAGGCGGTGACGACCGGCCCGAAGATTTCTTCACAGAGCAGCTTGTAGCCCGGGTCGGTGGTTTGGACCAGCGTGGGGCCGATGAAATAGCCCTTGCTGCCGTCCACCATGCCGCCGGCCACGATCGTCGCCTTGCTGCGCGCGTGCTCGATGTACTGGCTGATCTTGTCGAACGCGCGCCTGTCGATCACCGCGCCCATGAAATTCCGGAAATCCTGCGGGTCGCCCGTCTCGATCTCTTCGATCATCGCGACCGCGCGATCGCGGACTTCGTTCCAGAGCGACTTCGGGACGTACACACGGCTCGCGGCCGAGCATTTCTGTCCCTGGAACTCGAACCCGCCGCGCACGATCGCGACGGCGAGCGCGTCCACGTCGGCTGACGGGTGCGCGACGATGAAATCCTTGCCGCCGGTCTCGCCGACGATGCGCGGGTAGGAGCGGTAGGTGGACATGGAACCGCCGATGGTCTTCCACATGTCGTTGAAGACTTCGGTGCTGCCGGTGAAGTGCACACCCGCGAGGTCGCGGTGCGAGAGCAGGACCTTCGAGATCATCGCCGCGTCGCCGGCGACAAAATTGATGACGCCAGGGGGCATGCCGGCCGCCTCATACAGCTTCATCAGGTGATACGCCGAGTACATCGCGCTCGACGCCGGCTTCCACACGACCGTGTTGCCCATCAACGCGGGCGCGGTCGGGAGGTTGCCCGCGATCGAGGTGAAGTTGAACGGCGTCACCGCGTAAACGAACCCCTCGAGGGCGCGGTACTCGAGCTGATTCCACATCGTGTGGTCGCTGAGCGGCTGCTCGTCGAGGAGCTCCTGGGCATAGTGCGCGTTGAACCGCCAGAAGTCGACGAGCTCGGCGGCGGCATCGATCTCCGCCTGGAAGGCCGTCTTCGACTGGCCGAGCATCGTCGCCGCGTTGATCGTGTCGCGCCACGTCGTCGTCAGGAGCTCGGCGGCTTTCAGGATGACGGCTGCGCGATCGTCGAACGGCCAGGCGGCCCACTCTTTCCGAGCGGCGCGCGCCGCCTCCACGGCTTGCAGCACGTGTCGATCGGTCGCCTTCTGGTACTCGCCGAGGACGTGCGCGTGGTCGTGCGGCATCACCGCCTGTGCGCACTCGCCGGTCTTCACTTCCTTGCCGCCGACGATGAGCGGCATGTCGATTTTCTGGGCGGCCATCGCGCTGAGGCGCGCTTTGAGCGACGCGCGCTCGGGCGTGCCGGGCGCGTACGAGCGGAAGGGTTCGTTGACGGGCGGCGGCACGCGGCGGCGGCCGTTGAAGGAGGCAATCGGTAACAACATAGGGAACCAGTCTAAGAGATCTTAGGATCTAAGGATCTAAGGATTTGAGGATTTGGAAGGCCGTCAGCATCCTTTGGATCCTCAAATCAGATCCTCAAATCCTCATATCCACAAATCCTCAGATGTCAGTTACATGTCTGCGTCTCGCCGGACAATCTGATCGAACGACCAGAGCAATTCTTCGCGCTCCGAGTAAGGGCCGGGCTGATAGACGCGCGACGTGATGCCGGCCTGCGACTGCTCCGCGATCCACCAGTCCTGGCGGTTCGTCAGGTCCCAGAACTCGATCGCGTCATCCGCGTGAAAGTCCGGTCTGGCGAGCTCGTCCGGGTGGAAGTGCCACTCGCAGATGATCTCGGTCCGATCGTGCGCGCGCGGCCACAGGGTGTGCGTCATCACGTAATCGGGATGCAGGCTGAGGAAAAGGTTCGGATAGATCGAGAAGTAGGCGACCTGGCGCCGCTGTGCCCCCGCGAGTCCGGGCAGATATTCGCGCCGCCGCTTGCCGTCCACGCTCATCGTCTCGACCCCGTCCCTGAAGCCCATCGCTCCGCCGCAGTAGGACGCTGTCGGCGCAACGTTGTCCGCGCCGAGATAATGATGCAGCTTGTTCAGCGCCGGATGCAGGTTCGGGCAGTGCAGGCATTCGTTGTAGTTGAGGACGATCAGCTTCCAGTTGGCTTTGACGTTGTACACGATGCGGCGCCCGAGGCGGAGGTCGGCCATCTGCCACGCGGCGAATCGCTGTGGAAGGTCGGCGAGCTGATCACGAAGGGCAGGAAGGGCAGGAAGGACAGGACCGGCAGGAGAGGTGACGCCAAGATGCACGAACACATGGCCGTCCCAGAGCTCGCAGCCGGCACGGTGCAGCGGGTACTCGTCCTTGCAGAAATCCGGCGGCATGTGCGGCGCAGCGAGCAGCCGGCCGGCGAGGTCGTACGTCCAGTTGTGATATGGGCACTGAATGCGTTCGACGAGGTGACCTTCAGGCTGCTCGCAGAGCCGGGTGCCGCGATGGCGGCACACGTTGAACAAGGCGTGGATCTCGCCTGACCCGTCGCGCGTGACGATGACACTCTCGTCGCGGAGCGAACGGGTGAAGTAATCGCCCGCCTTCGGGATCTGATCCGCGCGTCCGGCGCAAATCCACCGGTTGAAGTAAAAGCGCTCGAGCTCGGCGCAGTAGAACTCCGGGTCTGCGTAAAACCGCCGTGGAAGCGTTGTGTGCATACGGGTCGCTCGGTTGAAGCCTTCGCGCTACGCTCGCTCGGCCAGAGCTCTCGCGTTCCACGTCGCTCTGCTGAGCCGTCGCGCCACAGGAGGCTTCGCGCTACACCATCGCGTGATGCCTCTCGTAGCGCTCGTAGAGCGAAGGCTCTCGCCGCGCGTCCTGCTTCAGCCGACCGTCATGATACAACTGGCCGGCATGCCCACGTTGCGACGCGCGCTCGGCCGGTGGGACCTGACCGCGATCGGGATCAATCAGGTGATCGGCGGCGCGATCTTCCTGATGCCGTCGCAGGTAGCGGCGCAGATCGGCGGCTGGAGCCCGATCGCGTTCGTGCTGATGGGGCTCGCCTCGCTCACCGTCGCACTGTGTTTCGCGGAAGTGGGCAGCCGCTTCGAAGGCACCGGCGGACCGTATCTCTACACGCGCGCGGCGTTCGGGCGGCTCGTTGCCTTCGAGGTCGGCTGGATGCAGTGGTTCACGCGCGCCGCCAGCCAGGCGAGCGTGATGGCCGGCATCGCCCTGGCGCTCGGCTACTACTGGCCGGCGCTCACCGTTGGCTGGCCGCGCACCCTGCTGCTCGCCGGCGTCACCGCGGCGCTGACCTGGGTCAACGTGCGCGGCATCCGCCAGAGCGCGTGGCTGGTCAACGCACTGACCATGGGCAAGCTGCTGCCGCTCATCCTCTTCATCGTCATCGGCCTCCGCTACGTGAAGCCCACCGCGTTGACGACGCTGCCCCCGGTGACGCTTCGGCAGTTCTCGGCGGCGGCGCTGCTGATGATTTTCGTGTACGGCGGGTACGACGTCGTCCCGGTGCCCGCAGGGGAGGCGCTCGATCCACGCCGGCACGTGCCGTTCGCGCTCGTTCTGACGATCCTGACGGTGATGGGCGTGATGACGCTCGCGCAGGTCGTCGCGCAGGGTGTGCTGCCGGATCTGCCGGCGCACAGCACCCCCATTGCTGATGCGGCGGCGGTGTTTCTGGGGTCGAGCGGGGCGCTGCTCGTCGGCATCGGTTCCGTGATCTCGATGACCGGCAACAACGCCGGCCAGGTGTTGAGCGGATCGCGGATGCTGTTCGCGCTCGCCGAGCATGGCGAGCTGCCGGCGTTCTTCGGCCGCATTCACCCGCGCTTCCGCACGCCCGCCAATGCCGTGATCTTCACCGCCGGCGTCGCAATCGCGCTCGCGCTGACCGGCTCGTTCGCCAAGCTCGCCGTCGTCAGTGCGCTGGCGCGGCTGGTCACCTACACGGGCGTCTCTGCCGCGACGCTCAGGCTCCGCTCGCCCAAGTTTGTGAATGTGGTGAAGCCGGCGACCTTCGTGGCGCCGCTCGGACCCGTGGTGCCGGCGATCGCGATCGTGGTGTCGCTTGCGATCGCCGCAGGCGCGACACGCGAGCAACTGCTCGGCGGCTTCGCGGCGCTCGCTGTCGGCGCCGCGCTCTTCGTGATCCAGCGCCACGTCGGGCGACGTCAGCTGTGAGTGTCGATCGTTGGTCTCGAGTCTTGAGCCGTCTCCATGCTCAAGGCTCACGGCTCAGCGGTCAGGGTTCAGAGTTGAGCGTTGAGAGCTCTGTGTTTCCTCCGCTGATGACGACGGCGACACGCTCGTCGCGTGCAGGGACGTACGCGCCGGACTGGAGCGCCGCAAACGCGGCGGCGCCACCCGGTTCGGCAACGACCCGCAGCCCCTCCCACAGCGTGCGCTGGGCGGCGCGAATCGCGTCGTCGCTCACCAGGACGACGCGCTCGACGTGCGCGCGGGCGATCGGAAACATCAGTTCGCCGACCCGGCGTGGCGCCAGCGAATCGGCCGCGATGCTGCCCGTCGGCGCATCCACCGGCCCGCCCGCTTTCAGCGCCTCGGTCAGCGTGGGCGCGCCTTCCGGTTCGACGCCGACAACGCGGACCGTGCCCGCGCACCAGGCGGCGACGCCGCCGATCAGCCCGCCGCCGCCAACCGCGACGATCACCGTCGCGATGTCCGGCGCCTGCGTCGTCAGCTCGAGACCGAGCGTGCCTTGACCGAGCAGCGTCTCGGGCTGGTCGAAGGCGTGCACGGCGAGCGCGCCGGATTGTTCCGCCCACGACTCGCTCGCCGCCAGCGCGTCGGCGTAGCGGTCGCCGCCGACGACGAGATCGGCGCGGCAGGAGCGGATCCGCGCAATCTTGGCGGGCGACGAGACCGTGGGCACGAAAATCTTCGCCGGCACCTCGAGCTGCATCGCGGCGAACGCCACGGCGGCGCCGTGATTGCCGCCGGAGGCCGCGACCACGCCCGCGCGCGGAATCGCGCGCGTGAGCAGGTGCGCGAAGGCGCCACGCGTCTTGAACGATCCGGCCCGCTGGAGCTGTTCGAGCTTGAGAGTGACGCGCCGGGCGGCCACGCCGAGGTCGCCGCCGGCAACATCGACGGTCGGCGTCCGGCGGATATGCGGCGCGATGACGGAGTGCACGCGCTCGATGGCGGCGCGGGTGATGCGGAGATCCATTGGCCACCCATCTTGACAAATTCGCGGCTGACGAATTCTGAATTCCGGAATGCTGAATTCAGAATTCGTACGTCCGTGGTCTCCGCGACCGCCTTACGCCAGGAGACGCTCCAGCTCGTCGGGATGCAGGGCGCGTGTGATCGCGTCCTTGCGGTCGACGAGCCCCAGCTTCACCAGCTCGGTCAGCGATTCCTCGAGCGTGAACGATCCCTGCTTGCGCGTGATCGTGATCTCCTGGTGCAGATGCTGCAGCGCGTTCTTGCGGACGTGCTGCCGCGCGCCGTAGCCCACCATCAGCAGCTCCGCGGCGGGAATGCGCCCGCCGCCGGTCTTCGGCATCAGCGTCTGCGTGAGCACCGCCGCGAGCGCCATCGCCAGCTCCTGCCGCACGGTGTTCTGCCGCTCCACGGGGAATGAATCGGCGATGCGCGCGACGGTCGTGGAGACGTCGGTCGTGTGGAGGCTCGAGAACACGAGATGCCCCGTTTCGCCCGCCGCGACCGCGATCTGCATCGTCTCGGGATCGCGCATCTCGCCGACGACGATGATGTCGGGGGCCTGACGCAGCGCGGCCCTGAGGGCGGTGGGGAAGTCGGGCGCGTCGACACCGATCTCGACCTGCTCGATGATCGACTTGCGGTGCGGGTGCTCGTACTCCACCGGATCTTCGATCGTGATGATGTGGCGCGCCTCGCGGAGATTGATTTCGTGCACGAGCGCAGCCAGCGTCGTCGTCTTGCCCGAGCCGGTGGGTCCGCCGACGAGCACGAGCCCGCGCGGCAGGCGCGAGAGCGCCTCCACGGTCGGCGGTAGATTGAGCGACGCCAGCCGCGGCACCGCAGACGGCAACCGCCGGATGGCGGCCGCGGCGCGGCCGCGCTCGTGATGCAGGTTGATGCGGAACCGGCCGAGATCGGGCGTCCGAAAGGAGCCGTCGGCGATCCCGGCGTCGCGGTACATCCGGCGGGCATGCGGCGGCAGCGCAGGCGACACCGCGTCCTCGATCTCCTCGCTGCCGAGCGCGTCCCCATAGGCCGGGCCGAGCGGCACCACATGACCATCGACCCGCACCGACGGCGGCGCGCCGGCGACAAGGAGCAGGTCGCTCGCCGAATGGTCGACCACCTGCTCGAGCCACGATCGCAGGCGCCCGGTCTGCTCGTCCGAGCGCGGCGAGCTGGGCGCGCCGGCATTCAGCTCGGTGACGAGCGCGTCGAGGTCGTCGCCGCCGGTCATCGCGTTTGCCCGACGAGCGGCGCATTGAGAAACCGGGCGAGCGGCATCACACGGCGGAACACGGACAGCAGCGTGCCGTAGAACTTCGGGCTCGCCGCGAACGCGGCGGGGAACTCGGCGCCGGCGATGAAGCGGCGGAACTTGAGATACTCCGCCGCCTCGTGATCTTTGGGGAAGCCGCGTGGAACGCGCTGCAATTTGTCACCTTCGAGCGCGCCGACGAGCCGCCGGAAGCCGCGCGACTCGACGATCGCGCGCAGCTGCTTCAGATTCGACGCAATGTGCTCGCGGATCGCGTGCAGCTGCGGCGGCTGCGGCGAGTAGATCCCGCCGCCGATCCAGACTCCTTCTGGCGACACGTGAAAGTACAAGCCGGCGCCTTCGTGTTTGGGCAGCCCGCGTGTGGGAAACACGGCGGCCACGTGCGTCTTGTACGGCGCCTTGTTCTCGGAGAAGCGCGTATCGCGGTAAATGCGATACATCGACACCTTGGGGCTCGCGACGAGCTCCGGAGCGAACGCGCGGAAGTCATCCGCCAGCCGCGCGATCACGGCTGTCATCGGTTGATGGACGTACGTGTCGTACTCGTCGCGGTGCGCGTTGAACCAGTCGCGGCGGTTGTTGCGCTTGAGCGCCCGCAGAAACTTGAGCGTCCCGGCGCTGAATCGCGGCGCGCGTGTCGGCACGTCAGGGCTGCGCGAGGAAGTCGCGAATGTACCGATTCACGTCCGCGGGTTGCTCGCGCACGACCCAGTGCGTGCCCTCGGGGACGCGCTTGATGGTCAGCTTCGACACGTACTGATCGAGCCCGTTCAGGTTGCCGGTCAGAAGCGCCGTGTCCTTCTCGCCCCAGATCACGAGCGTCGGCACTCGAACGACAAGTGGGGGAATGGCCGCGGCCGGTGGCGGCGTAGTCGAGCTGCCCGCCGCACCGGTCGATGCTGCCGCAGTCGACGGACCGATGCCCGCCGCGCGGTAGTAATTGAGCCCGCCGGTCAGCGCGCCCGGCTGCGACCACGCGTCGACGTACATCTTCCTGTCTGCGTCGGTCACCGTGCCGTCCTTCAGGCCTGCGCCAAGAACCATCGAGGTCAGTCGCGAGTACGAATCGGCGGACAGCGTTTCCTCCGCCTTCTCGCCCCGAAACATCAGCATGTACGAGCTTGCCTGCTGTTGCGCGGCATCCTCCCGCAGCAGCTTTCCGAAGATGGTCGGATGCGGCGCGTTGACGATGACCAGCTTATCGAGCATCTCCGGATGCTGCGCCGCGAACACCCAGGCAACGACGCCGCCCCAGTCGTGCGCGACGAGCGTGAAGCGACACGGGCCGGGTTGCTGCCGAGACCTGTCCCCGGCATCGCTGTCGAGAGCCGTCCCCTGACAGCCCAGCAGCTTGCTGGCGAGCGCGCGCACGTCTTCCACCAGATTCGGCATCTGGTACGCCGGAATCCCGGCCGGCTTCGACGACAGGTTGTACCCGCGCATATCGGGCGCGACGGCTGTGTGATCCGTGCTGAACTCAGCGATCTGGTGCTTCCACTCGTACCAGAACTCCGGGAAGCCGTGGAGAAAGACGATGAGCGGGCCGTTGCCGGCCCGCACATAGTGGAGCTTCACGCCGTTGACGTCGGCGTATTCGTGAGAAACGGGCCCGGGGACCGGTCTCGGCTGAGATTCCGACCGAGGCCTGTCCCCCTCTGCGAACACGCCGGCCGCCGCCGCCATCGCGATTGCCGTACCGAAGCCGAATCTCATCGGGCCGCCTGCGTCTGCGCAGCCTGCCTCTGCGCCATCCGCTCCTGCATCACGCGCGTGAGGTGCGGCACCTGTCCGATCATCCGCTGGATCGTCATCAGCTGCGCGCGGTGGTGCATCTCGTGCTCTTTCACGCTGAGCAGCATCTCGAAGCGGGTCTTCGTCGCCGGCTCCGCGCCCGGCGGAAACATCACCTGCTCGGCGAGGAACGACTCGGGCAGACCCTCGAGGAACGACGCGAACGTGTCCCCTTCGGACTTGAGGAACGCGATCATCTCGTCCTTCGTGCGCGGCTTGTTCTCCTCGGCCTGGAATTTCTGGAACAGCTCCATGAAGTTCACGGTGCTCAAGTCGGTGACCTTGGTGTTCTGGACGTGATGCTGAAAGCCCGGAACGACCGCGAGGTGCGCGAGCGTCATGGCGACGCTTTTTGTTTCCGGGGCGGGCCGGAAGTCGTACTTGCTCTCCGGGATTTCCTCCGCGATTTTGATCGTGTTGTCCCGAACGGTCCGAAACGCCGCAGCGAGCTCCTTGCCACCGTAATACGTCATACGTTGCCTCCTCAGTACCAGCCGATTGGTTGCTCCGACAGATTGATGAACACCTGTTTGATGTTCAGATACTCCTCGACGCCCCACTTGCCCAACTCGCGGCCGATGCCGCTCTGCTTGTAGCCGCCCCACGGCGCTTCGACGTAGGTCGGTTGCATGTGGTTCACCCAGACGATGCCGGCGCGGAGGCTCTTCACCGCGCGCAGCGCGCGGAAGATATCGCGCGTCCAGACCGCGGCAGCCAGGCCATACTGCGTGTCGTTCGCGATGCGCAGGGCGTCGGCCTCCGTGTCGAAGGGGATCACGCACGCCACCGGCCCGAAGATTTCCTCCCGGGCGATCCGGGCCGCATTGTCGACGTCATAGAAGATCGTCGGCTCGACGAAGAAGCCGCGGTCGAGCGCCGCGCCGGAGGCGCGTCCGCCGCCGATCGCCACCTTGGCCTCCTGCTTCCCCACTTCCTGATACTGCCGGACGCGATCGAACTGCTCGCGGCTGACGAGCGGACCCATCTTGGTGTCGCGATCGAGCGGCGCGCCGACCGTGATGGTGCGGGCCTTCTCGACCATCGCGTCGAGGAACCGTTTGTAAATCGGCCGCTGGACGAGGATGCGGCTGCCGGCCGAGCAGACCTCGCCCTGATTGAAGAACACGCCG
>Ga0137409_10001414_pt1 | contig 25951 bp, 16 predicted proteins | sample CZODoug1_16funga_FD_122059 | JGI IMG/M metagenome (GOLD analysis project Ga0137409, IMG submission 122059) | Vadose zone soil fungal communities from Angelo Coast Range Reserve, California, USA - CZODoug1_16fungal (Hybrid Assembly) | ecosystem: Environmental > Terrestrial > Soil > Vadose zone...
CGCGACCAAAGGCAAACATCAGATCAATATAAAGGCAGACGTCGCGCTCGGCGATGATGCCGTAGCTTTTGGCGCGCTCGATACCATAGTGAATCGATTCGCGGACTTTTGCATCACCGAGCGCATGGCATTGCGTAGGGCAAAACTTATTGAGGTGAGTGACCATGCGGTGCTCGAAGCTCTTTAAAGAAGACTGCGCGAGTGCGTCCAGTTGTTCTTTGCGGATTTTGAACATCGCTCAGTTCCTCGTCCAGAGCTTGGAATCTTCTTCTTGCTCTTGCTCTTGCTCTTGCAAACAGTTGGGGAACAATTAACTTACCCTTGCATTCCTAGATTCCCGGACACGGAAGGATTCATTTGCTCCACAGTCTCACCGTCTCGGTCCCGGGCTCTCCACCGGCGTATGCCTGGACCGGGCCAAGAAATTCCGCAAGCTCCGCTTCCGAGCATGTGGGCAGGAAACTCTTGAGCACCCGTGGGTCGTAGTACCGGAAATAGAATTTTTCAGTGTCCGGCATCTGAACGATCAGAAACTTACGAAAATGCGTGCGCAGGGTTTCTAGATTGGCTGGAGAAACCGCGAAGATCCCCCACGGGTGTTCCCACAGTGCCGCGACAATCCAATCGAGAAGAGCACTGTCAACCTGGACCAAGTAGGGTGCAATGGCCGAGTAATCTTCCTCAGCGCCACCGCGATAAAGCGACACAGCGCGTACGTCTCCCAATTCGCTGATCTTTTGCGGCACGGCGGGCTCATCGCAAGCGTCGAGAATGGCAAAAAGCATTCCACTTGCGGCATACTGGCGCAGCGTTTCAACAGATGAGGTTTCCGTCTTGATTAGACTGCACTGCATATTTCGAATCCCTCTTTACGATCCGGTCTCGGAGTCCTTCCGCTGCTTCGTTTACTTACCAGCCAGCCTCTTTGCAATGCAAGTGAAGCATATCCCGGTTTTTTTCGCCGCGCTCATGGTTGCGGCCATCGGGGTCCCGGCGCCGCCCATCCCAACTTCACCAATAATGACCGTGGGGCAGCCGAGAACTATGACGCCGCCATGAGCTGTTGGGTCGCCTATGCGGGCCGCCATCAGATTCGCGATCAGAACAGTGGGAGATCCCATGAGGATCACGTCAGGCGGCCCGACGCAAGTGGCCATATCCGTGATCCGTGCCGCTGGGAGCCCGCCAATAAGCACAGTCGGGCAACCTGGAGGCAGAATCGGGCCGCCGACATGAGGGACGAGTACCGTCACCATCGGGCAAACGTGCATGTCGGTAATGCGTGCGGCTGGAGGCATGTTTCCCTTATTCCTTGTGAATCAAACTCCAGTTCTTACTTCTTGCCACCCTTGGTGCCGTCGTCGGCCTCGTCGGGGTCCTTCGGATCCTTCGGATCTTTCGGGCTCGCGCCGCTCCCTGAGCCAGCTGCGCCTCCACTGTTAATGAGGACCATGGTCCCCTGGATTGTGACGCCAGCCGGACCAATGTCCACAAATCCTCCCGGGCCTTTCAGGGAAATCTGCATTCCAGCCTCGATGATGATCTTCATTCCTGCTTTGAGGTGGATCTCTTGGCCGGCCTCATGCGCGAATTTTTGTCCGGTTTTTTCGTCGAGTGCCTGCCCGATTTGGATAGACATCGAGCCACCGATCTTTTCCTTGCTGTCCCCGGAAACACTGAGTGACAAATCGCCGCCGATCTTCTCGGTATGGCCGCCAGTGACCTGTTCGTCGCGGTCCCCTCCAACCTTTTCTACTTGATTAGCCTTAACGGTGAGGTGCCTGTCATTGCCGACGAATTCGCGTGAATCGTTTTCGACGCGATGGTCCATGTCTTTTTCCGCGTTGACGAAAATCTGTTCGTTGCCCTTTTTGTCCTCGAAGCGAATTTCGTTATAGTTGGCCGAGCCGCCGCCCTTCGAGCTCCGTGACATGAAGGTGCTGCGGGTCTGGTTATCAGGAAGGGAATACGGCGGCATCTGCTCGGCGTTGTAAACGCGGCCAGTGATGATCGGCTGATCGGGGTCTCCCTCGAGGAAGTCAATGATGACTTCTTGTCCGATCCTAGGGATCCACATCGCGCCCCAGTTCTTCCCCGCCCAAGGTTGCGATACGCGCACCCAGCAGGAGCTGTTCTCGTCCTTTTTTCCTTCGCGGTCCCAGTGAAACTGAACCTTCACACGTCCGTATTTATCCACCCAGATTTCTTCGCCGGATTTTCCCACGACGACGGCAGTCTGAGGTCCCTGCACGAATGGCTTGGGCGTAATCCGTGCAGGGCGGAACGGAACCGTATGAAGAATGCACGCAAAGTGGTTGGAGTATTGCTCTCCGTCTTTCGTAGACTCATCGTAATAGCTCTCACCGACCGATGCTGAATGATGCACTTCAGTGAGAACGAAGGCCTTGTTCATGTCCTTGCGGGAATGCCCTTCGAGATCGAAACGAAAGCCCGCGACGAATCCCCGACAATTACTGGAACCGGTCGCCAGCAAATGCGTCGTTTCTTCTTCTTGCATGCGGGTTTTGGCAATCGTTTCGCCTTCCGATTTACCCATGTACTCGCCCGGATAGTCATAGATCTCGTATCTGCTGTTGCCATCAATGTTAATGATGCTGGGTTCCTTCACTCCAAGGTCCGTGCTGGGCGTTTCAAAATTGTAATCTTTTAGGGAATATTTGCCGGTGCGCAGTTCCTGCTCCAACTGCCAGTCATGGACTATGTCCTCTTTTAATACGCCGCCTGGCGTGTAATCCAGTCTACCCTTAGGTTGTCCGGGGCACGGCTTGTGGGCATTGGGACGGTCGGCGAGGACGAGGGTGTGCTTGTCCTTTTCGTGCTCGAAGAAATAGTAGATTCCCTCTTGCTCCATCAAACGCGACACAAAGTTAAAGGCTGTCTCACGGTACTGGACGCAGTAATCCCATTGTTCGTATGTGCCCTGGAGCGACTTTTTGGAATCACTGAAACCCAGATCCGTGAAGACCTTTGTGATGATATCTGGTACGGTCATATTCTGGAAGATGCGACAGGCTGCGGTACGCGTCAGGAACCACAACCAGGGAACCACTTCCGCATGATAATGTGTGAACCGTGCGTCGGCACCGCTCTGGGAGAATCGACTAACGAAACCGTTGATATACCTCTTGTCGCCGTCTACCTGTGTTATAGAAATGCTCACCCTCTGTCCAACGATCTGGTCGAATGAAATTGAGGCGTTTTCAGAGAGCAGGTCGAGCGAAAAAGCAAAGAGCCTCGAAATTGACTCATGACCTGCAAAGGACTTCAAAAGTAGCAAGTCATTCCCAAGAGGCGTTTCGATGGCGATGAGTCTTTTTTCCTGTGTATAACCCATGGTGCAGAAACTCTCCCCCGTGCAATCGTCAGGGAACCGGCTGTCGCACGTTCAAATCAATCCTGCAGAATTCCAGAGAAATCTCTCACAATCGTCAACCATAATCAGGCCTTTCATCCGTCGAACAGGCTATATCCCGTGCCTCCCGCCTTCCGGACGTCTTCCCTCGCGCCATGTATCGCATCGTAAACGTCCTTAGCAAAAAAAAGGTACTTAACCCTGGAAACAACACGAGCTCGCAACGAGGCACGCGACGAAGCTCGGCTAGCGGTAGCCAACCTCCGCGAATCCCTTCCGTACTTCCGAAGTAAGTCGCCCTGAACTTTCTTAGCAAGCTTTGCGTCCTCCTCTGCAACGCGTTTCCCCAACCAGCTCGCTCTCTTAGCCTGGTCCTCCGCTTCCCTCTCGAGGGTGTGCTCTGCTTTTTCCGCCACTTGCTTCGTGGCTTCTTGTGCCGAGTCCTTAGCAACCTCTTTCGTCGCGACTCCAATAAGCTCTGCTGCCTCTGCTTTGTCCCACTCTTGGATTATTTCGAGCGCGATGTCGTATCCGGAATCGACAAGGAAACTAGGAACTCCGCCTGCGGCCAAACCAAGGCCCTTGAAGACGATCGTTGAAGTCGCCTTGATGGCCGAGAGTTTGAAAATTCCCCTCTGGGTTTCTGTAATGACGTCGTTTGACAGTTCCCTGACCTCCCGAAACACTTCGGCAACTGTCCCAAGACAGGATGCGCGAATTCCCTCCTGCGTCTTCATAAATGAAGTGACTGACTTTGGCCCCTTGCAAGCATGATTTATAAAGGATTCTTGGAGGTCTTTGGTACCCTTCGCTGTTTCGGCTTCAATTATCCTTTGGTCGCCGAGGTCCACATCGAATGTAACCGGTTTCCCCTTCCACCAAAGCACGGTGTAAATAAAGTTCAATACCTTGCTTTCGTCATAGGTCTGCATCCTAAGCTTGACGTGGCGCTCCATAGACTTCGCATGCGCTACGGACTGGAGGAATGGAACAATCGCAGCCTCATCAAATACAACGGTACCTACGGTAATCGCAGAACGTCTTACCAATGCGGGCTCAGGCAATCGACACTTAGCACTCGGCCGCGGACTGCACTGGAGGCTGGATGTCCCGCGGTCAATATGGCTAGGGTTCGTGGCCTGGCAGACCGGTCCAGGGAATCTCTCTCCCACAGAAACAGCCTCCTTTACGAATATACAAACGCACCATCGGGGCCGACACCAACATTAATGGATTGAAGTTTGCCGCGCTCAGCCATACGGCTGAGCAATTGCCGGGAAATATCCGGCAGCAGGGTATTGGTCAGGATATTGTCCACGTTTCGCGCACCGCTTTCGACTTCGGTGCAGCGGCGGGCAACTTCATCGATCAGGGCCGGGTCGTATGTCAGCTCGATCTTATGGTTCTCGCGGATGCGCCGCTGGATCTTGGTCAGTTTCAGGATGACGATTTGCTTCATGGTTTCGTCCCGGAGCGGGAAATATGGTATTAGAATCATACGCCCGAGGAACGCGGGCTTGAAAATCTTATTCAGCTCTGGTTTGATCGCTTTCACGAGACCTTGCGGAGCGGGCATCGTCTCCGGATCGGCGGTGAGTTTAGTAAGAACGTCGGTACACGCGTTGGTAGTCAGAAGTATGATGGTGTTCTTGAAATCGATCTCGCGGCCTTCGCCATCTTCCATCTTGCCCTTGTCGAACACCTGATAGAAAAGTTCGAGCACGTCCGGGTGCGCCTTCTCGACTTCATCGAGAAGGACTACCGAATAGGGCCGCCGCCGGACTGCCTCGGTCAGCACGCCACCCTCGCCATACCCTACGTAGCCCGGGGGAGAACCTTTCAGCGTTGAAACGGTATGGGATTCCTGAAACTCCGACATATTTATCGTGATGAGATTACGCTCGCCGCCATACAGCAGGTCGGCAAGCGCGAGAGCCGTTTCCGTCTTCCCTACGCCGCTTGGCCCAACAAACATGAAAACGCCGACGGGCTTGCCCGGATCGTCAAGTCCAGCGCGCGAGGTGGAGATACGTTGGCTGATTGCGTCGAGCGCGTGCGTCTGCCCGATGACGCGCGAGCCCAGCAAAGACTGGAGCGACAGCACAGTGTTGATTTCATCTTGCTGCATTTTTCCGACTGGAATTCCTGTCCAGGCGGAAATCACCTCGCCGGTGATCTGCGCGTCCACACACACACGCATCAGCGGCGCTTCCCCTTGAAGCACAGAAAGCTCCGACTCGAGCCGACCAAGTTCCGTGCGCAGCGCGGGGATATCCAGCGCGGGCTGGGCTGCGGTTGAGCCATCACCGGTTGAGGCCTGAGGCGCAGGAGTTGATTCCAGTTGAGCGCGGACCTCGCGAATGCGTGACACAAGTTTGAATTCCTTGTCTCTCCGCGCCTGCAACGCCGAGAGTCTCGATTCGACCTCTACTTTCTGTTTCGCAATCTCCGCGAGACGCTCGATGTGGTCCGCGCCTACGGCCGTCTCACGTTCGAGGACGCGCTGCTGCACTCGTAGATCATCGAGTTGCCGGCTAGCATCTTCGATCGGCGGAGGTGTGGTATTTTGCGAAAGCGCGAGACGTGCGCAAGCGGTGTCTAGCACGCTGACGGCCTTGTCCGGGAGTTGACGGCCCGCCAGATAGCGGTGAGAAAGCCGCACGGCTGCACTCACGGCCTCATCGAGAATGCGCACGTTGTGATGTTTCTCGAGCGATGGGACGATCCCTCGAATCATCGTCATGCATTGTATTTCGACGGGCTCTTCGACTTTGACGACCTGGAACCGCCGCGCCAAGGCTGCGTCCTTCTCAAAGTATTTCTTGTACTCCGACCATGTTGTCGCAGCGACAGTGCGCAATTCTCCCCGAGCCAAGGCTGGTTTCAACAGGTTGGCTGCGTCTCCCTGACCCGCTTGTCCCCCCGCGCCAATCATGGTGTGAGCCTCATCGATAAAAAGGATGATAGGAGTCGGCGACGCCTTAACCTCCTCGATCAAACCTTTCAAGCGATTTTCGAACTCGCCCTTAATTCCCGCGCCTGCCTGGAGAAGCGCCAAGTCGAGCGAACGAATCGAGACTTTGCGCAGTGGAGGGGGGACGTCGCCTTTCGCCACACGCAGGGCAAAGCCTTCCACAACAGCTGTTTTCCCCACCCCCGCTTCGCCGGTCAGAATGGGGTTGTTTTGACGGCGCCGCGTCAAGATGTCGATAATCTGGCGGATTTCCTGGTCTCTACCAAGGACCGGATCGATCTTCCCTGCACGGGCGTTGGCTGTGACATCAATGGTGAACTGATCGATGTTCGGAGTCTTTCCCGGAGTTACACCAGGAGCTGCCCCGGCCGTCGTGCCTGTCAACCCCGCTGCGGTCACACTATCTTCTGGAGATCCCGCTACGATTGTCCAAAAATCCTTCTTCAGGACCTCGGGATTGATCTGCTGAAATTCGGAAGTGGTCTCCCGGATCATGCGTGCGAGTTCGTCCGTGGAGACCACCGCCAAGATTGTGAAACCCGTGCGAACTTGCGTAAAGCCGAATTCTAAAGAGCCGAGCATCCATGCCTCGGAGAACATCTTCACAACCGAAGGACTGAAGGCTGGCGTGCGCGCATTCCCGGACTTGAGATGATCGAGGCTTCGGGTCAGATCTGCCGAGAGACGGGATTTGTTGACGCCAAAATACTTCAAGATGCGCGGAAAATCCCCATCTGTTATGTCAAGCAGCTTCAAGAGGTAGTGTTCGATCTCGATATCGTAATGTGTCCTCGAAAGGCAGAATCCCGCCGCCCCTTCCAGAACATTGCGGGTGGGTTCATTCAGTTTACCGATCAAGCCCTTCAAGTTGACGGCCATCGGAGTATCTCACCTCACCTAGAGAAGGAGGACCGTATCTGCCGGGTCTCTCTCCATCGCCTCGGACTTCACCCAAGTGACCCAGCCAAGTCGAGGTGCTGCATCTTCATTCGCTCCGAGCTCGCAGCTTGGCACCTCATCGCGTCGTAGGATGAGCTGGATTTCGAATTCGAACTCTTCGTTTGAATAGAACCGCGTCAACGCGTGCAGCGGTTTGTATGCCGAACCGTTGGGGAGAAATTCGAGGTATTGCGCAAGAGATAGCGGGCCGAGTTTGATTCGGACGCGTGAGTGCTGGTCCCATGTCTCGTCGCCCAAAACTGCTCCCTTTCCCAGTTCCTGAGACGGAGTTTCCGTTTCGTTCATGCAACATTGGGTATCCAGACCCAAGCGATACCACCCTCCCACCAATTGGTCAACCTCAGCATGAACATCGAAATAGTCGCTTAGGAGCTGTTCCAATGCGGCCGCTGAACGTTGGTGTTGAGCGAGAAGCCCCGAGTAAAAGATCAACGCTTCGTCGATGACAGACTGCTGTCCGGACAATCCTGGCGTGCCAAGACCGATGAGTGCCAAGAGATTCAGAAAAAACTTGTCCCGGTCACCGCGCTCGTAGGCAACGCCAAATCGGTATTTTTGCCATGCCCTATAGAAAAGAGAGAGGCTGCGATGATTAAAGATGTCAAAAAAATCACGCAGTGTGGCATCGCCCGAACGCAATTGTTCCAAAACCGCCGCTGTGTACCACTGCGGCAGAGGGCCCTGAGGTCCGGTCAATCCCATGAAGTTTACTCTCAGGAACGGAGCCTGACCATCATCCCATTGAAGTGACTGAATTTCACTGGCGGGAAAGTTGAGTGAAGGATGGGCTCCTAGGCGCACGACCTCTGCAGCAGGAGGCCCGAACCCCCCCACAGCGTCCCGATCCGGTAAGAGCCTCTCAAGTAAACGCATTGCCTGAAAGAAATCGAACGTGAATGGCACTTCACGTAAGTGCGACTCGATCTCAGGCTCCGTCATAGGAGGATTGACTGCCCGGCCCTCGGTGGCCATTCTCTCAAGCCTTCCTTTCTCTGCTGGGTCGTCGCAACAAGCTGCGTAAAACTATTCAATGAAGCGTACAGCCCTAGAAAATGCTCAAGCACGCTGGAGAACAGGTACGCTCCTCCACCCACGAATTGTTCTTCGTCAAGTTCAAGCTCGATCCTCGTTCCGCGCACGAAACTGATTCCGTGCTCCGAGATGACGCGAGCAAAGTGGCGTTGGCTGCCCAGACGCGAAATCCCAGCGATCTGTTTCTCCATGTGTGCGGAATCGGAAAAATTATAGAGACGCAGAATCTCCTGCAGCGCTTCCTTCCCCTCACTCACCAATGAAAGGTAGTTCAAGGAGAGATTCGATATCAGGCGCCACTGCATCCCCTTTCCGGTAGGCGGGCGGATTGTAGCAGTTGGTTTACGCAAAGTCACAATTCGCTTAATCGAGGAAATTCCCTCGACTTCGAAGTCGCCCCCCTCGCCTCCAAACGGTAGGCGGAATGGGATGTCCCGATTCGAGCACGTGCATCGCACCGTCACCGTATCCACGTCAGGACGTGCTGGCCGGCCGGTCAAATCCACTAATGAAAGGAAAACCTCCGTGCCTTCGTCATCCTTGCGTCCAGAGGGCCTTCGGTTTGCGTACCAAAACGCCTGTTGAGTCTTCTCCTGTCGCGTGGCGGCATGCCGGAAACGGTAAAACGGCTCAAACTGAGTCAGCTGGTCGGACTGTGGATCAGGACTCACGACCCCATCAACGGAAAAAATCTCAAAGGAACGCCTCCGGCGAACATCCGGGACGATCGGATACTCGTATGACGTTTGATCCAGCAAAATGGGTTCCGCTGCGACGGGAAACAGATTGATGATCGGGGAGCAGCCCAGACGCAAAACTTTCGGGGATATACCCAGTTCAAGCATTTGCTGCCGGTCATCGCGCTCAAAATGAGAAATCAGGAAGATCAATTCAACTTTATGTTTGAAACCTGCAGGGGCGAGTTGATCGAGCCCCGCCAAATCAAAGAAGAGAAATTTCTCCGGAAAGACAAAATACTCCTGCAACAAGCGGTACGCGGAAAAAGAGCGGCGCGTATATGGCAGGAGGGCATCCTCCTCGGAAAATCCCACCGCCCGCAGCCGATCCGAAGAAAGGAAGATCGGGGATTTCTTGGAATTCGGCGAGAGATCGCGAACAACAATTTGTGTACAGTTGTTGAACAAGAACTCATACAACGAATAAATGAGGTTTCCCTCGCCATTGAGGTAGAAACGCAAGGAATTCAATCCGAGGTCTTCAAAGCTGGCATCAGGCAGACAATCGAGCTGAACCCGGAGTGCGGCGACTGCGTCAGGCGCTTTAATAACTGGTCGGAGGCGGTCTGGAGACGCCCATTGAGCCTCCGCAACGCGGATCGGCCACAGAGTGACGTCGTAACATGATCGGAACTTGCAGGGGAATCCATTCACAGGACGTGAGTACAGCATAGATTCTCTGGGAATCTTAAGCCCCGTCGACAACTTGCCTTGTTCCGGGTCCAGCTGGAACTCCACGACCGAAACGGACGGGATTGGACGAAGATAATTCGGATACAAAATAGAGAGGAGCGCCTCTGTAATTTCTGGAAAATCGTCATCCAGCTTGAGATGAATGCGGGCCGCCAGGTACGCAAAGCTCTCGATGATGCGCTCGACATGCGGGTCTTCACAGCGGTTAGGCTCGAGTAAGAGTCTGGAAGCAATCTTCGGATACTTTTCAGCGAACTCTGCGCCCATTTGGCGGAGGTACGCCAACTCCCGCTCGTAATAGGTCAGCAGGTCATCGCGCACCGATGTCTCCTTGAATCTGATATGCGCCGCTGCTTAACTCCAGGACTGTGTCGAATACAATCTGTTCGGGAACTGGATCGACCTGGAGTGACCCTTCGATCACAAAGTGAACCATCCGCGCTGCTCCCGCGATCGGCCGCAAACTCACCTTCACCCGGGTGAGGCGTGGCTCAAAAAAAGTGATGGCAGATTCAATCGTCTTCAGCAAGAGATTCTGATCTTTGGTTGAAAAAATACTCATCGAAGAAATGTCCGGCAGACCGTAGTGATAAACAGAGCGCCGAAGTTCCCTACAGGAGTCCGGAGGATCATCGATAATTCGGCGCGTATTCATTAGCCATTCTAGGTCGCGGCGAAGGGCCACCTTCATTGCCCGCAAAGATTGCGCGGCGGTCGGCATGGATTCCGACCGACTCTTTGGTTCCCGGTCAATCAGTCGATCCAACACCGATAACGTGACTATACCTGTCGTTTCTGGTGATGGCATATGTACCTTACCATTACTTTTGGCAGGCTAACGCCTGCATAGGGTCTAGACGGCAAATGCGCTGGTATATCTCTTGTTTCTCCGCAGCATCGCCTCCCATTTTATTGAGACAACGGAGAAGCAAGATGAGAGAGTTCGCAAGCACTGTTGGCGATTCCCACTCTTCGAGCTTCCTGCGCTCGATTTCCTGCGCCAGTTCTTTCAGTATCGGGTAGGCGATCGATTCGTGCCCAGTGGCAAGGCAAACGTCTGCCAGCTGCATCTTTTTTTCAAACCGCGCACGTCCAGACCGCTCCTGGTCGACTTCCCGCGTCAAGATTTCCATTGCTTCTTGCATTCGGCCTGAACGAGCCGCCTGCATGGCCAACTTCTGAGCGTCTGGCGCTTGTTGCTCAGCGTGGGAGGAGACCGCCACCTCGAGGGGCTGTGCCACAAGCGCATTCTCGCCATTGCCCCAGACAGTTTTTAATATCTCGTGCAGCCAGGCGATCGTTTCGGAGTTTGCCACTGCAGTATCGTCGATGAAGGAGGATTGAGGAAGCTCCGGGATTTGCATCAAGAGTGCCCCCAGGCTCGATCGAATTGCGGCACCAACTGCCTCGTAGTCGCCTCCAGACTCCTGGCAAGCCTTTATCGCGTAACGCTGTAGGTCGAGCCACGCCATTCCGCATGGCAAGGCCATCGTCGCCTCGGAAGCTTCGAGCAACTCCTCCCATTGTCCCTCAAACGCCAGGCGCTTTAATTTCTGGCGTGTTTCGCTTGGGGGAGCTTCCAGATCCGTGCTTGCGGGCGAGGATCCCCTCGCGAGTAGCGCTCCCCAGCGCAATCCGCGGAGGACCAGATAAGGCACCGGATTGCCAGGTTCCAGGTGGCGCAAGAAATCAGCTGCGTTGATGATCCTGCGCATAGCGTCCTCACGGTCGACCGGCTGTTCGGAAATCGCTTGCTTGCGTGCGGGAGCAACAGGGACTTCTGTCGCGGATCGAGGGGAATCCACTTCTTCTTGCGGAACTTCTGCCTGGGGCGCTTCCTTGCTTTTCAGAAATGCCTGCGAGAGCGACTGAACGTCCTCCAGTGCATTGCGCAAGTCCCCAAAGCCTGGACTGTCTCTACCAAGCTTTTCTTTGCACAGATCGTCCAATGACTGCAAAGAGGCAAGTGTCTGCTCGAAATCTTTCACCAAATGGACGTAGAACTCCCGCTGCGTGGAGTTCATGTCCTGATCAAAAGTTTCCGGAGTCAGTTTTTTCTCGGCGATGGCGTTCTCGCGCGCCGTCATCTTGGCGTCATTACCTGCGCAGACTTCCTCATATCCGACAGACCGAGACTCCAAGTACTTGAACCAATCGTATCGACTACGAGTCAAGGGGGTCCTTCTTACTTGCCCTCCCAAGTAAGTACCGATCCAATTGAGGGGAGCAGCCCTCAGTTCCATGTCCCCATCTTCGGGCTCAGGGTAAACGGTGTCCCAAAAGCTTTCGATGATGCTATGGAGCAAATCGAGTCCCTCTTTGAGTCCCCCGATTCCGTCTTGACGCAAGAGAGCTTCGGTAAGCCAAGCTACCATTTGCAGGTCCTTTGTCTTGGTCGAAAGCGCTTCCGTCGTCAAGCGGATGACAAGAGTAGGATCTGCAATCTTCACAGCACGAGACCATTCTCCCTGCGGTAGGTCATCCTCTTCGCGACGCGCTTCCTTCACCTTTTCATAGACCGGATCATATCGGAGGTTTTGCCCACTCAGGTTCTCCCCGGGGATCGGATTGAGAATGTTTTCAGGAAGCGCCATGGTGACCTAAGATGCTGACGGGACAGCAGCGAATTCTAATTTGCGTACGTCAAGTATCGGCATTTCTTCCCCGTCAACAAGCAAAATCTTCTGCCCCACTGGACACAGTTCGCCGGTAACGCTCTCTTCCCACACAGTTTCCCGTCCAAGGCGGACGGCGTCGCTCGCATGTTTCACGGAGAATGGTGTTAGCGCAGGGAGCAATGTCTCACCCAGTTCCCTGCCCTGAAATGCTGGTGTAGTGCGGATCACGGCTGGAATCCAAAGCAAATCACGCAATCGGCGAGGGGGGGCGATTTCAACGGAGGAAAGAAGCGAAAAAGGGATGAACAAATAACTCCCTGCGGCAAACACTTCCAGATTCGCGCCGATTCGAGAGTCTGCATCAATGAGCGCCTTAAAAGTGGCTCCGTTTAAGGTACCTCCTACGACCTCGGAAGATTCAGATGGGGAAGTAGGCTTTGGGAGTTTCCCGTCTCGAAAGAGATCCTGACGAGTCTTCGTCGCGTTGAGCGCACCGCGATAAAGCAACGCACCCAAATCCGATTGCGAACGCCCTTGGGCCAGGACCTCGAGGTGCTTCTCCGCTCTTTCATAATCCCCAGAGAAACAAAGCAATTCAAAAAGAAAAGTGCGGTTCTTGCTATCCAACGGATCCCGGCGCAACCCATCGCCCAAAGCCGCGATTGCTTCGTCCAATTTCCCGGCCTTGAATGAGTCTAATGGATTCATCTTCGCTCAATCGCACCGGGGACCCAAGATTGGTCAAGTGTCAAGTTGCCTTGATTCGGGTTCAAAAATGCACGAGTCGGCCGTTAGACCGACTCGCTACAGCCCAATCCTTCGTTGCGTTAAGACTTGACCCTACCCTGCGGCACCTGTGATCCAAAACCTCAGCGAAGACTACGCTACGGCCTTATTGGCCTTAACGTCCCAACCGGCTTTTCCAGCCGAAGTCATCGTGCCCTTGTTGTCCTGCTCAAAATACTCGACAGTGATTTTGCCAAAGGTCAAAGAGACGTTCTCTGTCGGCGTGTCGCCGCCCCCGGATCCGGATGTCGAATAGCTCGATACCATTACATCCTCAAGATTAATTTTTAAATACTCTTTCTGCTCTCCTCCGGCCTTGCGCATGACCATTTCCGCCTTCGGGATGTGGTCGCCCTTGGCGCACGAACTAATAAGCTTCGGCGTTGCCTTGTCGACGTGCTTGGTGAAGGTCATGTCATGCATTTCGACCTTTCCAGCCCCCATCCCTCCCCCGCTACTTGCGCTTCCGGTTTGTGTCTGCGCCCAACTCCAAGCCAGCAATTCGATCTCATTTTTGTGCTTGTCGTCCTTGCTTTCACCCTGTATGCCGTCAATCTTCAGGAAGATATCTGCAGCCATTTGTGTCTCCTTTTAGTTATCTGAATGGGGTCTCAAGAACCTCAGACAAAACTCACGCAACCGCCGAAACTAACTCCGGATGGATTTTGGCAATTCAGCCACCAACCGCAACGACACGGTCAACTCATCCAACTGAAAGTGGGGCCGGAGGAACGCAATCGCCCTGTAGACACCAGGTTTCCCAGCTACTTCGGAAACTTCGACATGGGCCTCGCGAAGGGGGTGTTCCGCTTTAACTGTGGGCCCCGCATTATCATCGAGGACCACGTATTGCGCGATCCATTGGTTCAAAAACTTTTCGCACTCGCCGCGCGACATGAATCCGCCTATCTTGTCACGCATGATGGCCTTCATGTAATGCGCGAAACGTGAGACCGCCATAATGTAAGGGATCTGGGCGGAGAGGCGGGCATTCGCATTCGCTTCTGGCTTGTCGTACTTCTTCGGCTTGTTTGAAGATTGCACGCTAAAGAACGCGGCATAATCCGTTCCCTTGCAGTGAACCAAAGGGGCGAGCCCCTGGTCTGCCAATTCCTTCTCGCGCCGGTCAGTAATTGCAATTTCGGTCGGGCATTTCAGCGCCACGTCGCCCTCGTCCGTGCGGAAGTTGTGAGCAGGCAGGCCTTCCACCAAGCCTCCACCCTCAACGCCCCGGATAGCGGCGCACCAGCCGTACTTGGCGAAAGCGTTCGTAACCCTCGCTCCCAGCGCATAAGCCGCATTTCCCCACAAATACTTGGAGTGATCCGCTCCGTCCACACCTTCTTCGTAATTGAAACCATCCACGGGTTTTGTATCCCTCCCGTACGGAAGGCGCATAAGGATGCGGGGCATGGCCAGTGCGACGTAGCGGGAATCTTCGCTAGCACGGAAGGATTTCCACTTCGCATATTCCGTGTTGTCAAAGATCTTCCCGATATCTCGCGGGTCGCCGAGCTGGGTAAAGCTCTCCATGCTCAACAGTTCCGGCGAAGCAGCAGTTAGAAATGGCGCATGAGCGCCCGCCGCTACTTGGGAAATCTTCTCCAGGAATTCCATGTCTTCGGGATGCTTGCCAATCTCAAAGTCTCCGATCAAGGCCCCGAAGGGTTCGCCACCAAATATTCCAAAGCCATCCTCATAGATCTTGTGAAAAACGGCACTCTGATCGAATTCTGGGGCGCGTTGCAGGTCACGAAGTAAATCTTTCTTACTTGCGTTGAGAACTTTGATTTTCAGATTGGAACTTGTTTCACTTTGGTCCAGCAGGTATTTCAACCCGCGCCAAGCGGATTCGAGCTTTTGAAAATTAGGATGGTGCAAGACTTCGTTCAATTGGAGGGAAATCAAGTGATCCACTTGCGCGATGCGAGCTCCAATCATCGCCTCCGCATCCCGCGAAAGCGTCATCTCCCCTTCCAGGAATTGAGACACAAACTCTTTAACCATGTCCCGGCCGCGTTCGCGCGCCGCCGGCTCACGGCCGAACCGCCCTTGCTCTACAATTTGATCCAGGAGATTTGCCTCGCTGGCTTGAGCAGGCTGCGCCGATCGTGGCGCAGATTTTTCAGGCTGGCTCATCAGTTCCTCCCTTGCCTTTTTCCTTCTCGAGCTCGCCCTTGATCTTTCCCAATTTCTCGGTATTTCCAATCGCGTCCATTAACACATCATCGAGTTTATCATTCGTCTGCAGCGCGCCACGCAGATCGGAAAGCTTGGTCCTCAAGTCCAGAAGTTCCTTCAGGGGTTTCACCTGACGCGCCACTTGCTCCGGCTCGAAGTCCTCCAGGGACCTAAAATTCAAGTCTACTTTGAGTTGACCCGCATTAGAATTGTCGCTGAGCTTGTTCTCGACCGAGAACGCAGTATGCGGGCGCATGCTCTCGAGGACGCTATCGAAATTATCGGGCGTGACTTCGACGAATCGCCGCTCCTTAAGTCGTGGCAGCGGCTCCGTCGGCTGGCCGCTCAAATCCGCGAGGACCCCCATCACGAAGGGAAGTTCCTTCACTTCGATGGCGTCCCCCACCTCGACATCATAAGTAACGTGGACTCGGGGCGGACGGACACGCTCTAACTTCTTGTGTACACTCTCTTTGGCCATCGCTTACACCTCAACGTCTGAAGTCTGGGAGCGTGCTTAGGGACCATACCCAATCGTACTAGGATTGCAGCAATTATCACTTAACCTTGCTGTTGTCAAGCAATGAATACTTACGCCTCCGTCAGGGGCATGATATGTGACGGAAGATTATATCCGGCATACCCCACCGCCCTCATTCGACGCAAAAAATACATGAGCGATGCCATGGCATGCATTGACCACAAGCAAACTGGGTCGCCCGAATGCCGGTGGCAGCACGCCGCTTGTCAGCTTGGTAGGAGCTATTCTGACGCACCAGGTGCCGTCGACAACCCCACCTATGAGGTAACTCACTTCAAGGCCCGATCTCTATAAAGGACACTACCACGTCGGACCCACGTCTTACCACCCCCAAAAAGAACCATACGTACTGGGTCTGAGCCGTGTCGGGCACAGCGTGCAACATGAACGCACGTTCTAATCCATGGCGACAAAAAAGATGATCTGGGTCGTACGGATTCTCTTCGTGGGTCTCATGGACCGAAAGCGCTGTACAGCGCGCAAATCCTATGATAGCTTACGCACACGATTGTTCGAAGATTTTCCCTTTGATAAAAATGATACAGGGTAAACAATGAGGCAATGCCCCATCTGTACGACAGATTATCCTGACGAACGCAAGACTTGCCCAACCGACGGAGCAATGCTCATGGTCAATTCCGATTGGTCGCCGGGCACTCTGATCAGAGGGAAATACCGGATTATCGCCAGACTTGGCCGTGGCGGCATGGGCACCGTGTACAAGGCCGAGCACATCGCCCTTGAAGAGGTTCGGGCGCTGAAGGTGATGGCCCCTACGGGCGATGCGGAGTTTGTACGTCGATTCCGCCGGGAGGCGCAAGCTGCACGCCGGCTAAGGCACCCGAATGTTGTGCACGTGGACGATTTAGACCAGGCAGATGATGGGAGTTTCTTCATCGCTATGGATTACGTGGACGGGGTGAGCCTGCGCCAGCTGTTGCAGCTGACCAAGGGTCCTCTTCCGCTGATGCGGACGCTAAGGATCGTGCGCAGTGTTGCGGAGGCTCTTGCGGCGGCCCACGCCCTCGGCATGGTCCATCGCGATATCAAGCCAGAGAACATTCTACTCGCGCGAGATCCTCAGGGCCGCGATATTCCAAAGGTCCTCGATTTCGGGATTGTGGCGATGAAAGAGAATTCTTCCACTCAAAGTACCCGCTATCTGCTGACGCCTGCACAAGGTTCGCCGGAGCAGTGGAAGGGCATGAGATCGAGCGAAGTGGACGGGAGAGCGGACCTCTACGCGCTTGGGGTTGTATGGTACGAGATGCTGACGGGACGCCTGCCACTCCATGCCCACACAAATGAAGGGTGGATGCGCGCGCACTTGTACGAAGTTCCTGAGCCGCCCAGCAAGTTTGATCCCGAATTGGCACAACATCCCAACCTGGATGCGCTTGTACTTAAGCTTCTGGCAAAAGATCGCGAACAGCGCCCGCGGGATGCCCATGCCGTTCTCGGAGAGCTGAATCTGATCGAGGCTCGGCTTTCTTGGAATGATCCAGCTGTCGAAACACCCCGCATTGACGGTGATGCTACAGCGATGTTCAGGTCCCCCGCCAAGGAAACTGGTTTTCAAACTCCACCACCCTCCCAGCAAGGGCTGGCCCAGCCCTCATTCGAAGCCCCTTCGATAGCCGGAACCGAGACCTTTTTGATCCCTGGTGATACTTCAGCAAAGAGTTCGATCGCCAGAAACCCAGCCGGATCCGTCATAACTCCTCCTTCGCGATTGCTCCCCAGGGCTGCCCTGATTCTGCTCGCTTGCGCCGTTGTTGCTGCGATTGTTGCCCTGGGTATGATTGGTAGACCTCCGCGAAAGGCGGTAAATCCTATAGTACCGCCGGGTCCAGCTCAATCCTTGCAGTCTTCAACTCCTGCGGCAGCGCTATCGAGTCGACCAACTGCCGCTGAAACCACAGCGCGGACTAAAGAGGTAGCGCCTGTACAAACACCTGCGGCTCAGGCGCGAGTGAACGCACGCCTCGGGGCTTCGGCCCAAAGCGCAGGAGGCCCGATTTCTGGGATCGCTAGGGATCAGACTTTACCGGTGCCACAAGCGACGGTCGAACAGGATGGTGTGGATGAGGCCCCGCATGTTGTGCGTCAGATGCCCGACAAATCTGAGGAACCGAGCACGATCCTTGGGAAGCAACATAACGAACCGGAGGCGGCCCCCCGGACGCCTAGTCCCATTGAGCCCTCTATCTCTGCGGAGCGGGATTCCGTAAAGACAAAGACAGAGAGTATGCTGGTCCCACCCATTCCTGGGGACACCGCCATCTTCGTCAAAAGGTTTTTCGTCCGATGCATCCATTGTGGCAATCACAATCAGTTGTCGCCGCGTGATTTCGACGGGCAAATTAGCGTTGATGCGACAGGAATCCGCTTTGAACCGGCTGATGCAAAGTACGAGAAGTTTTCCTTCGCGGCTCCTTTCGCACAGGTCGTGATGGTCGGCGATCCAACGTGGTTTGCGTCCCATTCGACCTTCATGATTTCCTTTAAGAATCGTTCACCAGTACACTTTTCAACTGCCGTATTCGACTCGGGCGTCCAACCCGTGCCGACATCTGATCTAATTGATTCAATCCGCACCGCTATAGTAGAAAGCAAAAAGCGCTAAAGTCTTAGAGGTTCGTGCCCTTGTCTTGCGCTCCCGCAAAGACTTCCGGGCCAATTTCTGGTAGGATGCGCTTCGAACGAGGAACCCAGCTGTGCAACGCCTCGGAAAGTACGAAATTGTGTCTGAATTGGGTCGGGGAGGGATGGGTGTAGTTTATAAGGCCCGCGACCCTTTCATCAACCGGCTCGTCGCAGTCAAGACAATCACTAGCAATTTGGCCAGCGACACCAACCTACTTAAACGATTTTACCAGGAAGCTCGGTCGGCAGGCACCCTCCAGCACCCCAATATCGTCACGATCTATGAACTTGGAGAGGAAAACGGCGCTCCCTTCATCGCCATGGAGTACATCGATGGCGAAACCCTGGAGGGGCTGATAACAAGGAGGGCGCCCCTTCCACTCGCGGTGAAACTAGGGTACCTGGTTCGGGCCAGTGAGGGACTTGCTTATGCCCACGAACACGGTGTAATCCACCGCGACATCAAGCCCGGGAATATCATGGTGACCGCGGAAGGAGTGGCGAAGATCGTCGATTTCGGCATCGCGCGCGTCGTGGATTTTTCCATGACCCAGGCAAACTTAGTGGTTGGCTCGCGAGCCTATATGGCTCCACAGTTGTATAAGGGTGAACGCGCCGATGCGCGCTCCGATATTTGGGCGCTGGGAGTAACTCTCTACGAACTTGTGGCTTATGAAAAGCCTTTCGCAGCCGACTCAGAAGCGGCGCTAATGTTTAAAGTCATCCATGAGGATCCTCCGCCGTTGCGGACTCTGTGCCCCGACTGCCCGGAAGCCCTCGAGAATATTATCAAGCAAATGTTGGAAAAGTCAGCGTCCGCTCGGTTCCAGAGCATGGGGGATGTTCTTCGCGATCTCGGAGCACTCTGGAGGCAGGCACAGCAGGAAACTGTTCAGAAATTATTGGCGGATAGCCAACGATTGATCGAAGTTCGTGATTTCCGTGGCGCACAAGAACCTCTTCGCAAAGCCCTTCAGATTGATAAAACAAACACGCCGGCAAAGAGTGCGCTGGACCAAGTATCCAAGGAGGTCCGCCGGCTGGAAATTTTGCCGCGAGTCCAGGAGCACGTAAATCGTGCGCGAGGACACTTACAGGAACGGAAGTTGACGGAAGCGCGCGGGGAAGTGGACTCGGCTTTGGGATTGGATTCACAGTTCGAACCGGCCCAGCAGTTGCGAATGGAAATAGAAGGGGCGACGAAATCGGCAGAGCAATTGGAGCAGCAGCTGAGATTTGCTAAACAGCGGTTGGCGGAAGGGGCGCTGACGGAAGCACGGGAGGTTCTGCAGGGGGCTTCAAAATTGGGCGCGGAAGAACCGCGTGTGCAGGAGTTAAGGAAGCAGATCGTGGAAGAGGAAGGCAGAAGAGAACGGCGGAGAGAGTTAAGCGAAGTGCAGCAGCGAGCGCGGGGCTTGTGGATGGAATTGAAATATGATGAATGTTTGGCAGTGTTGGAGGAAGGGCTGAAACGGTTTCCTGGCGAGGGAGCATTGCTGAAGCTGCGGGAAACCGCGTGGCAAGATTGGGCGGAAGAAGAGAAGCAGCGAAGTTTGGTTCAAGCGCGGAAATTTTTGGGCCAGCAGCAGTTCGCTCAGGCCCGGACAATTTTAGAGGAATTGGCGAAGCAGCATCCTGGAGATAGTGGAGTAGACAAGCTGCGGGGTCTGGTTGAGCAGGGAGAATCGGAGATAAGGAAACAAGAGCGTCTAGTTAAAGAGTTGGAGGGGTTGCGTACGCTAGTTAGGTCGGAGCGATACGCGGAAGCGGTAGCGCAGGGAGAGACACAACTCCGTGAATATCAGCAGGATTTTGAATTGAAGGAACTGGTGGGATACGCTCGTGCCGAATTAAAACAGCAGCAGCTTCGAGAGAAGGAAAGGGAGCTTGAGAAGCACGTTCAGGAGTTGCTTCAGGCAAATAGGTACGCCGACGCTGCAACAGCAGCGCAACGGGCAGTTCGTGAGTTTGGCGGTCACCAAGGATTCCAGAAGCTTTGGGAAGAAGCCGAAAAAAAGAGGAAAGACCAGGAAGTTCGGGACGAATATCAAAGGCGGATTCGGGATATTCAACAGAGAATCAACCGTCAGGAACTGACCGATGCCATTGATTTGGCGCAGCAGACACTAACAACACTGGGACCGGACGTTCAAGTGTCGCGGCTCCTCCAAGCAGCCAGAGTGGAGCAGGAAGAGAAGAATAGGCGGGGCGAGCAGGAGAGACTAGATGCCGTCCAAACACTGGTGGAAGGAGGGAAATTAGAAGATGCAACTCGAATGCTGAAGGATGCGTTCGCGACCCAGATCCTACTACCTTCCAACCCCAGAGCCAACCAACTCCTCACTCAAATCGAGAAGACATCGCTGACATTGCATCCGCGGCCAAAGCAGACAGCCACGGGCATCCCGCCGGTAAACGTGCAGCCGAGAGGGTCTTCCCCATCCGCTTCGCCATCTGATACGTCGCCATTTTCGGCAACGAATGTGCTTAGTCAGACGCCGGCGCCCTTCCCCCCTGTTTCTGGATCGACTGTCGTGCATCTCTCTGAAGGAAGCTATCCTTCGACATCCGCAGTGGGTGGTCCCGGCAAAAAATCTGGCGCCGCCTTGAAGTACCCCAATCCTCAGATCCGCAGGGTGCAACGTGTCGCTCCAGGAGCGAAGTGGGACCTCAGCAGATCCGTGGTAGCAGTGAAAAGTCATCTGGCCCCGGCAGGTTTGTTCCTATGGCAGCGGTTTGTCGAAGCGGCGCGCATGCTGAAACCCCACTCGGTGCCGGCAGGGTTGATACCGAAGCGCCGCTTGATAGTGGGTGGGGTCGTCGCTGTCGTGCTCATTGGCAGCGTTGGCGTCGGAATCCCTATCTGGAGAACATATCGAACGTCTCGCCTACTGTCAGCGACAGAGAACAACCTCCGCGAAGAAGCCGAGCGATTGTGGGACCGGCATGAACCGGATCAATCCGAAGAAAAATGGAAACAGATACAGGCATTCCACGGCGCATTGGAGAATAAAGCAACACAACAGATCGCATTCATAGAGGCAAAACGAGGTGAGGAACAGGAACGCTTTGTGGACGGGACCCGTCTGTTCCAAGAAGACAAAAACAACCCGCAGGCTCGGCAGGTCTTGCAGGAAGTTGTCGGACTGCACTTATGGCACGCTGCAGAGGCTCAGAACGCCTTGAACGACATCAATCAGTCCTCGCAAACAGCTCACGATCTTTCCGAGCAAGAGCAGCACCTCTTTCAAGAAGGAGAACAATTCTTCGGAGGCGGAAACTATGATGCCTCCCGGCGCCGATTCCGCGATCTGCTCAACTTGCAGGTCCCAAACTCATTACTGCGGCCGAAGGCACAAGAGTATCTAAATAAAATAAGAGGACTGAATGACGATAAGAAGAATTACGACGCAGCTATGGAAGATCTGCAGAACGAAAATTGGAACGCTGCGCGTGACGGGTTCCGCCCAATTGTCGATCGCAAAGGGGCGCTTAAGGACGAAGCGCGAAAGCAGCTGGACAAGATTGCATCCGCTCAGAATGCGATTGGCGCGATCTCAGAACTACTTCGCTCACATTCTTACCGTCTTGCCAAGAATAAGCTCGACGGCATGCAGGAATGGCCAAAATCGTCTGACCGGTTACGACAGGCACTTATTGCCGCCGAACAGCAAGAATTCGATTCCGTCAAGTCTCGCGCGCAATCCATGCTTCAAAAACAAGACATTGGTGCCCTCGAACGCTTACAAGACGAACTGATCAACTTTACGAGTCGCGCGGAGGATACTCCCACGCTTCGGGCTGCGGAAGAACTCGATCAGAGTTTGAATAGACTGATACCACAGCTGAAAAGGGAACAAAGCAGTGACAATTCGGCTTTCAACAAAGCCGAGAAGGACTATCAACAGGCACGAGATGGGGGCGACATCAATCGTCTCAGTACAGACGTCCTTCACGAATTTGAGCAGATTGCCCGGGGGAACGGTTATAACCGCACTGCCGCGCAGAGCTATGTGGCGAATCTAATTCCCGACACGGCTCGAGACTTAGCCAAGAATCTTTCTGCAACTGGAAAGGCAGTGGTCCCCCCCATCTCGTGCAGTCAGGATGCGAGGCCAGCACTTGGAAGCACAGGACAAATGGTCCCTTGCGCTAAGCTAGATGTGGATCCACCGCTGCGGTGGGTCGGGAACCCGACAATTGATACGCCGGCTGGGGCAAAACAAGCGGGGAAATTACCCTATACGCTGCACTTGATCGTAGTAGTGGACGGGAATGGCAAGGTCACTCGTGTGGACAAGGACGGTACGGCAGACCAGGACTTTCTGAAGAAGGCCAAAGACGCCTCCAAACGATGGCAATCTACACGTCCATTGCAGAACGGGAAACCGGTCAATGCTAGTTTTTCGATTGAAGTCACGTTCCAACCTTAAATATGGACTCCGGTATTGCGCCCCGACCTGATCCATACTATTACCCATCGTCGCGACAGCCGAGCAGGTAAAATCCGGGGGTTCTAGGGAGGGCCTGCTACGAACCCGAACCCCGCCATAACAGTCCATCGCCATACTGGCTCCTGAAATGGGAACGTGTTGCGCGTCAAACTAGACCGTGCTCAGCCGTGGCGGGTCAGTGGCTGAGAGGTGCACCTCAGCCAACAGGCAGAGTGTCATGTAGGTGTCATGCGAATCGTGGCGAATCGCTGCAAATGGTAACGAAAACTGAAAAGAGAAGGGGAATCTGAGTCATGCTCATTTCATCAGAATTTGCTGATTCTCCTCGATTTCTCTCGGCTCCGGCAAATCGTGATTAAGTTAGGTTCAAGGCTGTTAACCGAAGGGTTGTTGGTCCGAATCTAGTCCGGGGTGCCATCATCGTCTCAGCGCCATGGCCGTTGCGCACGTGACTCTCTGTCATAAAAACGTAATACAAATCGTGACAAATCGCAGCAAAAAGGTTGCAAAAACGTGATGAAGAAGGAGCAAGTGGTTTGTCGCGTTTCATCACAACTTGCTGACTTTTCTCTGCTTTGCGCTCGCTCCGGCAAGTTTTGATAAAAGTACTCAAGCGACTTCGAAGCAGAGGGTCGGGAGTTCGAATCTCTCCGGGCGCGCCATTTCTTTGTACGGTAAGGTTTCAACGACTTCAACCGATACTCCTTATTTCGTTTTGAACTTAATCGATGGGTTCGAGTCGCCTGAAAGTTCGGCGAGCTTCATTCCGGGTCTTGCGAGGGATCCGGGACAATGGGGCGTGGGACTCGTTCACCTGCGGCAAGTGCTTCGCTTTGCCGGCTGACGTGCTCCACCGGGCGGGGTTGCGGGACATCCGTAAGGTTGTGAGGCGGGCCGGGCCGGGAACTCTGGGATTCGCGTTCGTCGAGCCGCCCGAAGATCATTTTTCCAGCAGTGGTCTGGTGAACGGAGGTAACTGTAATGTCGATAGTCTTGTTAATCATTCGACGCGCGCCGTCGACGACGACCATCGTGCCATCGTCCAGATACGCAACGCCCTGGTTGTATTCCTTGCCCTCCCTCAAGATGAAGACGCGCATGATTTCGCCGGGAAGAACCACGGGCTTCAACGCGTTGGCGAGTTGATTGACGTTCAGGATTTCGATGCCTTGCAGAGAGGCGACTTTATTCAAGTTGTAATCGTTGGTCACGATCTTGCCGTCGTAGCGTTTGGCAAGCTCGATGAGTTTCATATCCACGTCCGCGACATTTGCAAAATCGTCGTCCGCGATTTCGACTTCCAGGTGCGCCATCTTCTGGATGCGCTGTAACACTTCGAGACCCCGCCGCCCTCGTTGCCGCTTCATGGAGTCGGCGGAGTCGGCCACCAGTTGCAGTTCCCGCAGAACGAATTGCGGAATCAGCAGGACGCCGTCGAGAAAATGGGCCTCGCAGATGTCGGCGATGCGGCCGTCGATGATCACGCTGGTATCGAGCACCTTGGGCATGCGCCGCGTGCTGCGTTCGCTGCCGAACAGGCCCCCCAGGGCTTGCAGGTTGAGCATGTCACCCTTGCTTGCGCCGATCACCAGGCCGATGTAAGTCATCACCAGGAGCAGGGCCACATCCAGGAACGAGCGCGAGCCTTCCGGAATGGATGTGCGAGCCAGAATCAGGCCCATCAGGTAGGCGCCGAGGATGCCGAGGATCGAGCCTACGGCCGCGCCGATCAACCGGCGCATGCTGGCGCGTTGCAGCCGGATCTCGAACAGGAAAACCGAAATCGAGAACGCAAAACCTATTCCCGCATCCACCCACTTTGACAGATCGAACGGGTGGAAATGGTAACCCGCAGCCACGCAAGCAATCGAAAAAACGAACCGGACCAGCAAATGATCCCACCAACTTCCAAATTCGGGAGGGACAGAACTGGGCGCAGCGGGACGCAGCGGAAACGGTGTATTTGCGGGTGGTGGAACAGGACTTCCGGACTTTATATAAGGACGGGTCATAAAAACCTCTTTTCTTATGACTTTACATATGAATAAATCAAAAGAATCAGTTGCGGGCGCTACTTTTACGCTGAACGATTACGCTGAGCCCTTCCCCCCGTGGGGGGTGAAAGCGAAGGGCCTCAAGTAAAGCGAGGAGCCCGCCGGAATACTAGTTCTCTTTGAATTAGTATAAATCAGGGCTGCCTTGGGACGAAGGTATGAAATCAGCCCTATTGCTCTCTTCTGATAGCCCATTTCTACGGTGGGAGTCAAGCAATTAAGCGGTTGGTACCCGGACGTGTCACAGAAGATGCCGGATCGAGAGCGGGCTCCGCTTTTACGCTGACGCTTCACTTTGGATCAGCTCTATGCCCCAATCGGCTGCCTCACGGTAAATAAAATCGGGGCACGCGCCTGCCCAGCGCGCAGAGCAGGTCGGCGCTGGCGGTGTTGGCGATGCGCGCGACGTCGGGGATCGACTGGGTTGTCCCTCCATCTGTGCCGTAGATTGTGGCGATATCGCCCACGCGGACCGATGGTATTCCAGTCACATCAGCGGCGGTGAGATCCATCGAAACCGTGCCGATAATCGGTGCGAACTGGCCGCGGACGATCACGCGGCCTTTGTTCGAAAGCACGCGGAGCAGCCCGTCGGCGTAGCCTGCGGAGAGGACTGCGACGCGGGACGGCTCCCTGGCGGTCCAGCGGGCGTTGTAACCCACGCGGGCGCCAACCGGAAGATCGCGAATGGAAATAATCCGCGCGCGAAATGAAAGCACGGGCCGCACCGGAAGTTTCTTTTCCATTTCCGGGTTGAGCTCGGACGGCTCGAAGAACTGATGATAGCCGTACAGGATCGCTCCGGGCCGCACCATCGCGTGCCAGGTGGAAGGGCGGCTGACAATCGCCGCGCTGTTGGCCATGTGCACGATGCCGGGATCAAGGCCCAGCGAGCGCATGCA
>Ga0137409_10001415_pt1 | contig 25949 bp, 17 predicted proteins | sample CZODoug1_16funga_FD_122059 | JGI IMG/M metagenome (GOLD analysis project Ga0137409, IMG submission 122059) | Vadose zone soil fungal communities from Angelo Coast Range Reserve, California, USA - CZODoug1_16fungal (Hybrid Assembly) | ecosystem: Environmental > Terrestrial > Soil > Vadose zone...
GCGGCGGCTTTGGCGGTGATCGGCATCGCGGTGACCTTCGCGGTCGAAGGTGGCGGTTCAGTGCTGGTGCCGTTTGCCTTCGGGGTTGCGATCTTCGTGATGACCGGCGCCGTGACTGATCTGTTCGAGCGTACCGCTTTCCTGAAAGTTCCGTTCAGCACTGCGCTTGCGCGCGCGCGTGGACTGCCGCGCTCGGCCTGGGGCACGGCGTTTGCCCATATGGGACTCGGTGTCACGCTGCTTGGCATCGTTGGCGAGACGCAGCTTGGCAGCGAGCGCATCGCCGAGCTCAAGCCAGGGCAGACGATCTCGATCCGCCGCTACGACCTGCATTTCGACGATATCATCGAGCGTCGCGGCCCGAATTACACCGAGACTGCGGCGCGCTTCACGGTTCGGCGTGGCGGCGAAGTGATCGGCACGATGGAGCCGTCCAAGCGCAGCTTTCCGTCACGCGGCAGCGGCACGACCGAGTCGGCGCTGATGACGCGCGGTGTTGGCCAGATCTACCTTTCGCTCGGCGATCCCAATCCGGATGGCTCGCTCGCGGTGCGGCTCTATCACAAGCCGCTGGTGCTGCTGATCTGGCTTGGCGCGGTGGTGATGGTGATTGGCGGGGGGCTCTCGCTCTCGGACCGGCGGCTGCGCATTGGGGCGCCGAAGCCGGCCAGGAGCAAGGCTGTGCTGCAGCCAGCGGAATAGAGCCGCGGAGTAGGACCCCATATGCGTATGATGCGTGTCGCCTATCTGCTCTTGATCGCATTCACGTTGCTGACCACGCCGCGCTTTGCGCTCGCCGTGCAGCCCGATGAGATCCTCACGGATCCGGCGCTCGAAGGACGCGCCCGCACGCTCTCCAAGGAGCTGCGCTGCATGGTCTGTCAGAACCAGTCAATCGACGATTCGGATGCGCCGCTCGCTCGCGACCTGCGGCTTCTTGTGCGCGAGCGCCTGAACCAAGGCGATAGCGACCGCCAGGTGATCGATTTCCTGGTCGCGCGCTATGGCGAGTTCGTGCTGCTCAAGCCGCGCGTGGCGCTGCATACGGCGCTGTTGTGGTTTGGTCCGCCGGCGTTGTTCTGCGGGGGTGTGCTGGCGCTCTTCCTCATTGCGCGGCGGCGCAACCGGCGTGACCCCGATGAGCAGTTGAAGCCAGAGGGCGGCGACCTCACAACCGCCGAGCAGGCGCGTCTTTCCGAACTGTTGAAGACGGAAACCTGATCAGCGCGTCGGCAGCGTAGGGCGTATCCTCTCGAACTCCAGGAGTTTGCTTCCTTCGATTCTTGACATGCGCGTGCGTGCGCCGCGCGGGGCCCGCGTCAGCGCCCGTGCGGCTCCGCGGGTCTCCATAAGGCATTGAAAAGAAACGTAAAATCGATCTGTGATTATTACAAATTCTTAATGCTGCGGCCAGGACGCTGTAATGCAAGGCGTTTCATGGTGCCACAAATGATGCCCGGGGGGCATCGAACCAACCAAGAAGATGGAGACCAGCCAATGAGCGATACTCCCGCTCGAAAGTTTCGTTTGGTGTCTCCACGTCACCTGGGTCTGCTGGCAGGGGTAGCGGGCCTTGGCGTTGTGGGGTTTCTGGCCGTTCCCGAAATTGCTCCTTCACTCAAGCTTCCGACGCTGAGCCGTAGCGTCGCCTACGCGCAGAATGTGCAACGGCCGGTCGGCTTCGCCGACATCGTGGAGCAGGTCAAGCCGGCCGTGATCTCGGTCCGCGTCAAGATGGATGGCGGGCCTCGGCTGATGGGCTTTGACGCTTTGCCGACCCCGCGCGCCACGCCGGGTTCACCGATGGATCGCTTCTTCCGCCGGTCGCCCGACAGCGCCGTGCCGAACATTCCGGGTGTGCCGGATGATCTGCGGCGGCAGGCGCCTGGCCGTAATCTTGTGACCGGTCAGGGCTCAGGCTTCTTCATCTCTGCCGACGGCTATGCAGTGACCAACAACCACGTGGTCGACAAGGCCGAGACGGTCGAAGTGGGGACCGATGACGGCAAGACCTATAGCGCCAAGGTGATCGGCACCGATCCGCGCACCGACGTCGCGCTGATCAAGGTCGATGGCCGCGATGACTTCCCGCATGTCCGGTTCGCCGACAAGCCACCGCGCATCGGTGACTGGGTGCTGGCGGTCGGCAACCCGTTCGGACTTGGCGGCACCGTCACCGCTGGCATCGTGTCGGCGCGCGGGCGCGACATCGGCGCCGGCCCTTATGATGACTTCATCCAGATCGACGCGCCGGTGAACCGCGGCAATTCCGGCGGTCCGACCTTTGATGTCGATGGCGGGGTGATTGGCGTGAACACCGCGATCTATTCGCCTTCCGGCGGCTCGGTCGGCATTGCCTTCGCGATCCCTGCCGAAACGGTGAAGAGCGTTATCAGTCAGCTTAAGGACAAGGGCGCCGTGAGCCGGGGCTGGATCGGTGTGCAGATCCAGCCGGTGAATGCCGACATTGCCGACAGTCTCGGGCTGAAAGGAACGCAGGGCGCGCTCGTTGCCGAGCCGCAGGCCAATGGTCCGGCGGTCAAGGCGGGCATTCAGGCGGGTGATGTGATCACCGCCGTGAATGGCACGCCGGTTCGCGATGCGCGTGATCTCGCACGTCAGATCGGTGCGATGTCGCCCGGTACGACCGTGCGCCTGACCTTGCTGCAGAAAGGTCAGGAGAAGACCATCTCGGTGACGCTGGGTGAGCTTCCCAACGAGCGCGAGGCTCGCGCTACGCCCGAGACCCGTGAGCAGGGCGGTCTCGCTTTGCCGCGGCTCGGTCTGACGCTGGCTCCGGCCTCCGAGGTTGCCGGCAGCGGCAGTGAGGGCGTGGTCGTGACCCAGGTCGAGCCCGATGGCGTTGCCGCCGAGCACGGCTTCAAAGCGGGCGATGTGATCCTCGAGGTCGCAGGCCGCAAAGTTGCTTCACCGGCCGAGATCCGCGTCGCGGTTGGCAATGCGCAACGCGAAGGCAAGCGCACGGTGCTGATCCGCGTGAAGTCGGGAGAAGGAACGAAATTCGTCGCTTTAAGGCTCGGACGAGCCTGATCCGAATGGGGCGTCCTACCGGCATCCGTCGCCCCCGCCGGTGGAACGAACCAGGGGGACGGGCGCGCAAGCTGCCCGTCCCCACCGATACCTCCTCCCGGCCTCCGTCGCCCCCGCCGGGACGGGGTTAGTCGAGGGGCGGCGGGCTCACCCCGCCGCCCCTCGCGTTTATTCCCATAGGTGGGGCACGCCGGTTGAACCGAATCGCATATTGGCTAGTGTCGTGGTCGCGACGTTCGAGCAATTGGGTCCCACGCAGGAGAAGGCCTATGGAAAGGGCCGGGCGGCCATGCGGCTTCTGATCATCGAAGACGACCGCGATGCTGCCGACTACCTCGCGAAGGCGTTTCGCGAGGTCGGGCATGTCGCCGACCTTGCCGCCGATGGCGAGGAGGGGCTCGCCCACGCGCTCGACGGCCAGTACGACGTGCTGATTGTCGACCGCATGCTGCCGAAGCTCGATGGCCTGAGCGTGATCGGAACGCTGCGCGGCAAGGGCATTGAGACGCCGGCGCTGATCCTCTCTGCGCTGGGCCAGGTCGAGGATCGGGTGAAGGGCCTGCGCGCCGGCGGCGACGACTACCTGCCCAAGCCTTATTCATTTTCCGAGCTCCTGGCGCGCATCGAGGTGCTGGCGCGGCGACGCGGCAGCCGCGAGGAAATGGTCTATCGGGTGGCTGATCTTGAGCTCGACCGGCTCTCCCACCGTGTCACCCGCACCAATCAGGAGATCGATCTGCAGCCGCGCGAGTTCCGGCTGCTCGAATACCTGATGAAGCATGCCGGCCAAGTCGTCACTCGCACGATGCTGCTGGAGAATGTCTGGGATTATCACTTCGACCCGCAGACCAACGTCATCGATGTGCATATCTCGCGGCTGCGCTCCAAGGTCGACAAGGGGTTCGCCCAGCCGCTGCTGCACACCGTGCGCGGCGCGGGCTATATGATCCGTGACGGCAAGTGATGGGGGCGTGCCCCGCGCAGGCTGACGCATGACGGCGCTCGGAAAGCTCTTCCGCACGACCGCATTCAAGCTGACGCTTGTCTATCTCCTCACCTTCGTACTGTTTGCCGCGATCGTGCTTGTCTATTTCGCGTGGAACACGCGGCGGCTGATCAACGAGCAGATCACCCAGACCGTCGATTCCGAGATCGTCACGCTGCAGGACGAATATGATATTGGCGGCATCCGCCGTCTGATCTTCACACTCGACGCGCGTGCCCGCCGCCCGGATTCCTATCTCTATCTGCTCACGACCGCCGCGGGCGAGGGGCTTGCCGGCAATGTCGGTTCGCTGACTGCAGGCGTGCTCGAACGCTCCGGCTGGACCGAGACGGCCTATCGCAAGCTCGAGGACTTGGAACAGACCGAGCACCACGCGCTGGCGAAGGTTGTTCAGCTGTCGGGTGGCTTTCGCATGCTGGTCGGACGCGATCTCGAGGAGCGCGACCGCATGCATGACGTCGTGATAGGCGCTGGTCGTTGGTCGCTGGCGATCGTCGTCATCCTTGGGATCGCGGGCGGGCTGTTTGTGATGCGGCGTGTGCTGCAGCGCGTCGATGCCATGACCGCGACCGCACAGACCATCATGGCGGGCGACCTGTCCGGGCGCCTTCCCATCGCCGGGACCAACGACGAGCTCGACCGACTAGCCGGCAATCTCAACACCATGCTCGATCGCATCGAGGCGCTCATGCGCGGGCTCAAGGAGGTTTCCGACAACATTGCGCATGACCTCAAGACGCCACTGACGCGCCTGCGCAATCGCTGCGAGGAGGCGCTGCGCACCGCCGAGGACGAAGCGCAGTATCGCACGGCGCTCGAAGGCACGATCGAGGAATCGGACGGCTTGATCCGCACCTTCAATGCGCTATTGATGATCGCCCGGGCCGAGTCGGGCCAGGCGCGCGACAACATGCGCGACTTCGACGCCGCCGAGGTGGCGCGCGGGGTCGGCGAGCTCTACGAGCCGCTGGCCGACGAAAAAGGCCTCACGCTGACGATCGATGCTCCGGCCGCGGCGCCGGTGCGTGGCAATCGGGAGCTGATCAGCCAGGCGCTGGCCAATCTGGTCGACAATGCCATCAAGTATGCGGCGCCCGGTGCCGCGCTTCCCGACCGTGAGCGCCCCGAAATCAGGATCCAGGCGGCCTCCGCGGGTGACCGCATCTTGCTGACGGTCGCCGATCGCGGACCTGGGATTCCCGCAGCCGATCGCGCGCGCGTCCTTGAAAGATTCGTGCGGCTCGAGCAGAGCCGCTCGCAGCCGGGCTCGGGTCTCGGGCTGAGCCTGGCGCTCGCCGTGGCTCATCTGCACGGCGGCGACCTCAAGCTCGAGGACAATGAGCCAGGGCTGCGAACCGTTATCTCGCTCCCGCGCTCGGGCCCGGTGAGCCAGGCCGTGGCCGGCGATTTGACGCGCCTGCAGCCAACGCAAGCGCCAGCCGGCGGAAGCGACAGCCAGGCTGGGTGAGAGCTGGCGGGTGACAGCTGGCGGGTGACGGATCACGCGCGCCGCGTTATGCCATCTTTATGGATCTGCCCAGCCCAGAAGTTACACCGGCAACGCTTGCGGAACGCATCGTCACGGCGCCGCGCCTGTCCGGCCCCGAGTCCGCTCGTGCGCGGCTCGACGGATGGCTTCATGAGATCGCCCAGACGCCAGCCGGCACGTGGCTGAAGCAAGCTCTCCTGGAGCGTCCCAACCTACGCGCCTTGCTTGAAGGGCTTGCGGATGGCTCGAGCTATCTCTGGGAGCTCGCGCGCGCCGATCCCGAACGCCTGGTTGCGCTGCTCGACACCGATCCGGAAAGCCGGCTCGAAGCCCTGATCGCCGGTGTCACGACCAAAGGCACAGTCAGCGACGAGGAGATGATGCGGCAGTTGCGCCGCATGAAGGCAGAGGGCGCACTCCTGATCGCGCTCGCCGACATCGGTGGGGTTTGGCCGATCACCCGCGTCATTGCGGCGCTGACCGAGCTCGCTGACGCGGCTGTCGGGGCCGCCGTGCGCTATCTCCTTGCCGATGCGGCCGAGCGTGGCCGCTATCATCCCGTCGATCCGGCACGTCCAGAATCCGGCAGCGGCTACATCGTGCTCGCCATGGGCAAGATGGGCTCGGGCGAGCTCAACTACTCGAGCGATATCGATCTCATCGTGTTCTATGACACGGCTGCGGCGACGCTCGCGCTCGGGGTCGAGCCGTCGCCGTTCTATGTTCGCCTGACCCAGCGACTGATCAAGCTCTTACAGGAGCGCACCGCCGACGGCTACGTGTTCCGCACCGACTTGCGTTTGCGCCCCGATCCGGGATCGACGCAGATCGCGGTCTCGACCGCGGCCGCGCTCGACTACTATGAAAGCGTCGGACAGAACTGGGAGCGCGCCGCCATGATCAAGGCGCGGCCCTGCGGCGGCGACATCGCGGCGGGCGAGGCGCTGCTGCGCAGCCTCTCGCCCTTCATCTGGCGCAAGTATCTCGATTTCGCCGCGGTCGCCAACATTCACGCCATGAAACGGCAGATCCATGCCTATCGCGGCCATGATGAGATCGCGGTCGAGGGACACAACATCAAGCTTGGCCGTGGTGGCATTCGCGAAATCGAGTTCTTCGTCCAGACTCAGCAGCTGGTGGCGGGCGGCCGCCATCCCGAGCTGCGCGGTCGGCGCACCTTGGATATGCTGGAAACGCTGGCGGAGGGCGAATGGATCGATCCGCTCGCTCGCCGGGACCTCGCTGCGGCTTACTGCTTTCTTCGGTCAGTCGAGCACCGTCTGCAGATGGTCGCCGATGAGCAGACCCATCAGCTTCCGAGTGATCGCGAAGGATTGGAGCGTTTTGCGCATTTCCTCGGCTACGAGGGCCGCGACGCGTTCGCGGATGCGCTGCTGTCGCATCTGCGCAAGGTGCAGCAGCACTACGCGACCTTGTTCGAAAGCGCGCCCGCGCAGGAAGCCGCGCAGCGCGGGCTGAATTTCCCTCCCGAAGCGGACGATCGCGACACGCTCGAAAAACTCGCTGGCATGGGCTTCAAGCAGCCGCTCGAGGTTTCGACGCTGGTTCGCGGCTGGCTTGCGGACAATCATCGCTCGCTCAAGGGCAGTGCCGCTCGCCAGCAACTTTCCGAGCTGGTGCCGATCCTGATTCCGCATTTCGCTCGCTCGTCGAATCCGAACGGGGCCGCGCTCGCCTTCGATCGGTTTCTTGGCGCATTGCAGGCGGCCGGCCGTCTGCTGTCGCTGCTGCGGCAGAATCCGGATCTGATCTCTCTGTTTGCGCTGGTGCTCGGGACAGCGCCGCGGCTTTCCGACAGCCTGGCGCAGTTTCCCGATGTCATGGACGCGGTGATCGATCCGAGCTTCTTCGGGGCGCTGCCCGAGGAAGCGGAGCTTGCATTGGGTCTCAACCGCTCGCTGCAGCAGGCCGGCAGCGATGAGGATTTCCTCGATCGCATCCGCATCTTTGCGCAGGAGCACATGTTCCTGGTGGGAACGCGGATTCTGTCCGGCACGGTGTCGGCCGAGCAGGCCGGCGAGGCGTTCGCGCGGCTGGCGGATACGCTGATCCGCTCTCTCCACCGCGCCATCGATGCGGAGTTCGTCAAGCAGCATGGCCGCGTGCGCGGGCAGGAGACCGCCATTCTGGCGTTGGGCAAGCTCGGCGGACGCGAGATGACAGCGACGTCCGACCTCGACCTGATCGTGATCTACGATTTCGATGCCAACCACCCGGAGTCGGACGGCCCGCGCAGGCTCTATGGCGCGCAATATTTCACGCGGCTGACCCAGCGCCTGATCAACGCGCTGACCGCGCAGACCAACTATGGCGTGCTCTATCAGGTCGACATGCGGCTGCGGCCCTCCGGTCGCGCCGGCCCGCTGGCGACGCAGCTCGATGGCTTCGCGAGCTATCAGGAGACGGAGGCCTGGACCTGGGAGCACCTGGCGCTCACGCGGGCGCGTGTGGTCTCCGCTTCACCTGCATTTGCGGCGCGCATCGAGGAGGTGATCCGCGCTGTTCTCATGCGTCCACGCGACGCGCGGGCGGTCGCCGGCGATGTCGTCGAGATGCGCCGCGCGATCGCGCAGGAGAAAGGCGATGACAAGCGCTGGGATCTGAAATACGCCGCCGGTGGTCTGGTCGACATCGAGTTCATCGCGCAATATCTACAGCTCGTGCATGCTGCGGGGGCGCCGGAGATCCTCGATACGTCGACCGCGCGCGTCCTCGACAAGGCATGGCGGCTCGGGCTCCTGAGCACGCAAGATGCCGAAGTGTTGCGCCCGGCGGTGCGCCTCTATCACGATCTCACACAAGTGCTGCGGCTGTGCCTGCCGGGCCTGTTTGATCCCAAGGCCGCGGCCCCGGGGCTCATCGGCCTGCTCGCGCGCGCCGCCGACGTGCCGGACTTCGCGACGCTTGATGCGACCGTGACCGAGACGGAAGCCAAGGTGCGCAAGAGCTTCGAGCGCATCCTTGGCGCCGCCCCGTAATGGCTATTTCAACTCGACTTCTACAACCTCGATGCGCGAGGCGCCGGTGTTGCGGATACCCCGTGTTGTGCCCGGCTCCTGCCAATAGAAGTCACCAAGCCGGAGCCATTGTGCGCGATCGGGTTCGCCCGAGACAACCTCGGCGATCTCGCCTCCATCGATGACAATGCGCAAGCCAGGCGCCTTCTGAGTGATGGGTGCGGCCGACTGGCCCGGCTCGAGCGCGAGCCGCCAGGCGCGGGCCCGCTCGTTGTCGAAGAGCTGCGTGTAGCCGACAACATCGCGCGCAGCCGGCACGAAGCCGCTCGGTTGTGGCCGCGTCAGTGCAATGACGACATTGTGGAACGGCGTCTGCGCCTTGTTGGTCGACCGATGCGTGAAGGGCTTCTTTGAATAATCCGTGAAGCTCACATTGCCACGCCTGCCCGGTTGTCCCATGGTCGGCGCCTTACCAAGCTCCTGCCCTTCATTCTGCGCCGCCTCCACCAGCACGCTGATCTGGTCGAGCGAATGGAGATGGTAGTTCGAGCCGCGGCCGGGCGGGAATATGACCCGCAGCACCATGACGTGCTCATTGCTGAATACCGGCCAGTGATAGATGGCCTTCTCGACCGGCACGACCTTCTCATTGTCTGCCGCAGCGGGCAGGGCAAGGACACCAACCATGAAAAGTGCCGCGAGCAGATAGCGCATGATGAGTCCTCCCCCTTGTGACGTTATGGTGTGCCGTTATGGTGTGAGGTTATGGTGTGCCGTTATGGCGGTCCGTTACGAGCAGGCTCTGAGTTGGCACGAGATTGCGTGATGTGCTCCACAAGCGCAAGGCAGTTCCGGCGCGGCGCGGTGACGCCGGTCAAGTCGCGCCGAAACCGGGACCAATCAGGTCGAGCCATTCGCGCCCATACTGCCGGCGTGCGTCCTCCAGCATCGGCGCAACCGCATGGACGAACGCGCTGTGCTCAGGCGCCGCCGGCTCGACGATCTCTCCGCCGGCGGCTTCGATCGCGTGGCGCGCATCTTCCTCCTCGTGCTCATGGACGCCGCGCTGAAACCGGATGGCGTCCGCGACGGCCTCGCGCATGGCGAGTTGCAAGTCCTGCGGCCAGGCGTCGAAACTGGCGCGGTGCAGGAAGATCGGCCGCGAGATGTAGAAGTGGCTGGTGAGCGTGTGGAAGCGGTGGAATTTGTGCACGCCGTAAGTGACCGTGTTCGACAACGGATTTTCCTGCGCGTCGATCGTGCCAGTTGTGATGGCGGTGATCGCCTCGGTGAGGTCAAGCCGCATGGGCACTGCGCCTAGAAGCGCGAAGGTTTGCTCCTGCACTTTGCTTGGCAGCACGCGGATGCTCAGTCCGCGCAAGTCCGCCGGCGTGTGGATGGGGCGTGTCCGGTTCGAGATATGGCGGAAGCCATTCTCGAAGTAGCCGAGAATGCGATAGCTGACGCGCTCCTCGATGGCGCGAGCGAGCGCAGCTCCAAGCGCGCCGTCGATCCCGGCCCGTGCCTGCTCGGTGCTCTGGAACAGAAACGGCAGGTCGACCAGACCCAGCTCGGGAACCCGGTCGGTGAGATAGCTCGAGGACTGGTAGCCGAGCGTCAATAGCCCATGCTCGACCAGCCACAGGATGTCCTCGGCGCGATAGCCGAGGTCCATGATGTTCCAGACGTATTTGACGTCGACGCGATCGCCGAACTGCGCCGTGAGCCGGTCACCGATGCGCTTCAGCGCCCGGCTGAATCCCGTAGTCGCGGGGCCGTAGCCCCCCATGCGGATCTGGATGGTCATGCCGCCCTCCCGTTGCTATCGCGTGCAGGTCAATGAGGCCGGCGTCAAGCGGTTGCGGCGAGGATTCGCAGGGGTGGTTGGTGGTGCGTTCGCAACGCTTTGCGGCATAATGCGGCCGTCGAAGCTAGCGAGAGATCAACCATGACCATGGGTCGCCGCCAATTCGTACAACTCATGGCCGGCGCGGCCGCCTCGCCTGTGTTGCCCGGACTCGCACGCGCACAGGCCTATCCGGCCCGGCCGGTCAGAGTGGTGGTGCCGGTCGCACCCGGCGGCGCCAACGACACGACGGCGCGCCTCGTCGCGCAAAAGCTGTCGGACCATCTCGGGCAGCAGTTCTACTGCGAGAACCAGGTCGGGGCCGGCGGCAACATTGCGTTCGCCGCCACCGCCAAGGCGCCTAAGGACGGCTATACGCTGCTCGCGGCCGGCGGCAACTTCATTATCAATCCATCGCTCTACGCGCGCGTGCCCTATGATCCGTTCACCGATTTCGCACCAGTGAGTCTCTTGTGTTCCTCGCCGCATGTGGTGGCGGTGCATCCATCGGTGCCGGCCGCCCGCATGCAGGAGTTCGTGGCGCTGCTGAAGGCCAATCCGGGCAAGTTCAATTATGGCTCGGCGGGCAGGGGAACGCCGGCGCATCTCGCCGGCGAGCTGTTCCGCCTCACGTTCGGTGTTGACATTGCGCATGTGCCGTTTGGCGGTGGCGGGCCCGCCATGACGGCGACGATTGGCAATCACATTCCCATGACGTTTGCGGCGCTGCCGACAGCGGTGCCCTACGTCAAGGCCGGCAACGTGCGGGCGCTCGGCTTGATGGGCGGCAAGCGCTCGTCGCTGCTGCCGGACGTGCCCACGATGGCGGAGCTTGGATCAGCGGGGCTCGAGGCCGATATCGTCACTGGGCTGGTTGTGCCTGCCGGAACGCCGGGCGAGATCATCGACGTGCTGCATCGCGCCCTTGTGGCGATCATGGCCGCGCCGGATTTCCAGGAGCGGCTGGCGGCACTCGGCTTCGAGCCGGTTGCCAATACGCCTGCGCAATTCGCGGCCTGGCTCAGAACCGAGGTCGCCAAATGGGCGAAGGTGATCCGCGACGCCAATATCACGCTGCAGTGAGATTGCGGTGTTGCTGCGCCCTGTTTCCAAAGTTCCGTAGCGCAGGAGGATCGTTGTGCCGCTCCTCGTTCCTGCTTGACTCACACACGTCTCAGTGGTTATGCGTGAATCAATAGCCAGCGGGTTATTGATCCAGGATTTGAAGCGGCTTGTAAGCGGGCGTTGAGCAGGAGCGCGTCGAGGAAGGATCGGGCGAGCTTGCCGTATCGAAAGCCAACCGCCAGGAGCAAGGGAGCGGCGAAGGCCGGCGCGAAGGCCAAGCCAGGTACGAGTCGACGTGCGCGTGGAGCCGAGTCGATCAAGGCGCGAAAAGGCGAAAAGGTCGTCCTCCTCTCAGGCGGCAACCCGCAGATCGCGAAGGCGGACGGCGACGCCCCCGTGCAGGCGTACATCGCCGCGATGCCGGGCTGGAAGCGCGGCCTCGGGAAGCGCCTCGATGAGCTTATCGTGCGGAGCGTGCCCAACGTCCGCAAGGCAGTCAAATGGAACTCGCCGTTCTATGGCATCGAGGGCCAGGGCTGGTTCCTCAACTTTCATTGCTTCACGAAGTACGTCAAAGTGGCTTTCTTCCGCGGCACGTCGCTGTGTCCTCTCCCGCCCGGCGAGTCCAAGCACAAGGAAGTGCGCTACCTCGACATCCACGAGAACGACCAGCTCGACGAAGGTCAGCTCGCCGCCTGGGTGAAGCAAGCGAGCCAATTGCCGGGCGAACGAATGTGAGCGACGCGCGAGAGATTTTCTCAATGCCGGACAAATTGGTCAGATGAACGATCTACTGCGGTTCAACGGTGCGGTCCGACGAGATCCTCAGATCGAGGCTTGGTTTTCCGACTTCGCCGATCCGCTCCGATTGATGACGCAGACATGGTTTGAGCGCATGCGCGGCTGCGGCGCCGATGTCAGCGAGCTCCTGCACGACGGATGTCCGGTCGCTTGTGTGGGGGATGCGCCGTTTGGATATGTCAACGCATTCAAGGCTCATGCGAATGTCGGCTTCTACTATGGCGCAATGCTCGCGGATCCCGCCGGCCTGCTCGAAGGCGCGGGCAAGCGCATGCGTCATGTGAAGCTGCGCCCCGGCAAGGAACTGGACGTTGAGGCTTTGAGCGACTTGATCGTGGCCGCCTACCACGACATCCAGCGACGCCTCGCGCAGCCAAATCTACGATGAAGGAAGCGACAACCACCGGAGCATGGTCTAGGCCGCCACGGTGAGGCGGTTCAGATCCCCTTGGCCGGCCGGCATGCGCAGCATCACCAGCGTGCCTCTGCCCGGCGTCGAGCGGATGCGCATCGTGCCGCCATGCAGCTCGGTGAGCGACTTGGCGATGGCAAGGCCGAGCCCCGAGCCCTGATGAGTCTTGGTGATGTGGCTCTCGACCTGCTCGAACGGGCGCCCCAGCCGCGCCAGCGCCTCTTTCGGAATGCCGATTCCGCTATCCATGATGACGATGCGGGCCTGGGCACCGGATGAGCGCGCACGCACGATGATGTGGCCGCCCTCGGGCGTGAACTTGACTGCATTCGAAAGCAGATTGAGCACGATCTGCTTGAGCAGCCTCGCATCGGCGATGACGCGGATGCCGTGCGCGATATCGGCGGTGAGGGTGAGGCGCTTGTCGTCGGCACGGGCGGAAACGACACGCATGGCGTCGTTGAGCAGCCGGCCGATCCGGATCTCCGACAGGTCGGGCCGGATGCGGCCTGCTTCGATCTTCGACATGTCGAGCACGTCGTTGATCACATCGAGCAGGTACTGACCGCTCTGGTTAATGTCACGGCAATACTCGCCGTATTTGTCAGTGCCGAGCGGGCCGAACATTGCCGACTGCATGATTTCGGAGAATCCGATGATGGCGTTGAGCGGCGTGCGCAACTCATGGCTCATGTTGGCGAGGAATTTCGACTTGGCCTGGTTGGCCTCCTCGGCCCTGGTCTTCTCCTCGGCATATTTGTCGGCGAGGTCGGCGAGCTCGTCGGCCTGGTGCTCGAGCGTCTGTTGCGAGGCGCGCAGATCGGCGATCGTTCGCATCAGCCGCTGCTCGCTGGCGATCAGCTTTTCTTCGTGCGCCTTGATGGTGGTGATGTCGGTGCCGACCGAGACGTAGCCGCCGTCCTTGGTACGCCGCTCGCTGATGTGCAGCCAGCGGTCGTCGTCGAGCCTCGCCTCGAACGTGCGCGCACCGGGCAGCGCGACCTCGTCCGCAATCTGCGAGCTCACGATCGGCTTGCGCCCGGCCTCCACCACCAGCTCATAGGGAGTGCCCGGCGCGATCACCGCGTCGGGCAGGTTGTGCAGCTGCTGAAAATTGGAATTGCACAACACAAGCCGGTTATGCGCATCCCATAGCACGAACGCCTCCGGGATGGTTTCGATGGCGTCGCGCAGCCGCGAGTCGGCCTCGACCGTCTTCTGGGCGAGCGTCTTCTGCTCGGTGACGTCGACCGCGATGCCGATCAGATGAGGGCCGGTTTCGCCAGGCTGCTGGACGAGCTCGCAGCGGGCGCGCAGCCATACCCAGTGCCCGCCGGCATGCCGCATGCGGAAGGCGTGGTCGATCGATGTTGCCTTGACGTCGGCAAGCTGCGCGGCGAGATCGCGCAGCTGCAGGTCTTCGGGATGAATGAGCGCGCTGACCTCGCCGAAGCTCAACAGCGATTCCTTCGGCCGCAGCCCGAGGATTGCGAACATGGAGTGCGACCAGAAGATGCGGCCGCGCGCCAGATCCCAGTCCCACAGGCCGCAGCGCCCGCGATTGAGCGCCGTGTCGATTCGTGTGCGCACGGTCTCGTAGATCTGGTCGGCCTCGCGCGCACGTGTTGCTTGCCAGTGAAATGCGAATCCGAGGATCAGAACGACAAATCCGGTCGTGGCGGACAGCGTGACCGTCAGAGTCGTGTCCGAGTTCCACACTGCAAGCGCCTCGTCGCGCCGCTGGATGATGGCGAGCTGTCCGGAATAGAGGTGGCGAACGGTGGCGAAGGCCGCAGTCCCGTCCGCGAGCTGAACTTCCATTGAGCCCGCGAGCGCGCCGAATGTGGTCAGCGGCTGGGAGGGGCCGAGAATGTCGAGCAGACGCAGGCCGACAATGCCACTGTTCAGCGGCGAGGCAATGATCGCGGTCCCGTCAGCACTGTTCACAGCCACATGCTGGAGCCCTGCGACGATCACGCCCTCCGCGTTGGTGACCAGAAGCTGTCGCCCTGGCGCGCGCAGCCACGGCGGGCTGAGACTGTCGACCTCGGCCTGGAGTCGGCTGTCGAAATCGGCGCGGCCGCCGCGTGCGCGGTCGATGCGCTCGGCCATGACGTCGGCGCCCGCCTCAAGGTGCTTGAACAATTCGCCGATCACCTGCCGGCGATGGTCGAGAACCTGGACGAAGGCGCCAACACAGATAGTCAAAAGGAACGCGATGATGAGCGCGGGAACGGCCCGACGCAGGGCAGGCTCAGCGGTCAGCAGACGGCGATACGCCGGCTTGGCGATCGACTGAGCCAATCCCTTGATAGAATCAGAACGTATAGACGCGCTCGCAGTATCGGCGCGCGCCATCCTGGCCCCCGCTCGGATCGCCCCTCAGCCCTCGACCGGAAGGATGTGCCGCATCTCTCCGAATCACCCTCGATTGGAATCGAGAAAGGGTGATTTGTCGAGAGTCTACGGCTCAATTTTGCGGATTCACCGGAGTCTTTTCTTGATTCGGTGACAAAATTGCGGCGGTGCCAGCCCTGGCCGCCCCGAGTCTGGCCGTACCGAGTCTGGCCGCCCGGAGTCTCCGCCCCTGTTCACCCAGGGTCTGTTTACCCAGAGTCTGAGCACCCCACCCGGTCTTCAGCTTTCGGCCAGGGCGCGCTGCACGATGTCGCCGACGTCGCGCGAGAGCGAGGGGGTGCCGGCAACGCGCTTGAGGGCGGCCCGTGCCAGCGAGCGGCGCCTGGGTTCCAGCACCCGCCAGCTCTTGAGCGCGGACAGGAGCCGGGCCGCGAGCTGCGGATTCTTGGGGTCGATCGCGAGCACGGTGTCGACGATGAAATCGTAGCCCCGGCCATCGGCCCGATTGGACTGGGTCTGGTTCGACATCGCGAAGGCGCCGATGAGGGCACGCACCCGGTTCGGATTGGCCATGGAGAATGCCGGGTGGCTGGTGAGGGCCTTCACTCGCTCGAGCGTCGCCGGCTCCGGGATGGCCGCCTGCAGCGACAGCCACTTGTCGACGATGAGCGGATCGCCGGAATAGCGGCGATAGAAATCATCGAGCGCAGCAGTTCGCTCGGTGCAATCGCACAGCGTCAGCGCCTGCAGCGCCGCCATGCGGTCGGTCATGTTGTCGGCCCGCTCATATTGGCGTTTGGCAAGCGCGATCGCGGACGGGTCGCAGGCCGTGGTGATCAGATCGAGGCAGGTGTTCTTCAGAGCACGCCGTCCAGTGGCGTCCGCGTCCGGCGAATAGGGCTCGGGCGATGACAGGCGCTGGTAGGTCGTCGCCAGTGTTTTTGACAGCGTGGTCATGATCGCCTGGCGCAGCGTCTGGCGGGCCGCGTACACCGCATCTGGATTGACGTCGCGGGCGATCTCGCGTGCGATATCGGATTCCGAAGGCAGCGCGATCACTTGCGCTACGAAAGCGGGCTCGAGATCGCGGCTGGTGAGGACGGCCTTGATCGCAGCGACGAGAGCAGGGTCCTGACGTGGCGGCTCGCTTCGTCGGATGGCTTCGGTCGAATCGACAAGAAGGCGCATCGCGAGTGTGTGCACGGCCTGCCAGCGATTGAACGGATCGCTGTCGTGGTTGGCGAGGAAACGCAGATCCTCATCACTGACATTGACCGTAAGCCGTACCGGCGCCGAAAAGCCGCGGTTGATCGACGGGACCGGCCGCTGCTCGACTCCGGTGAACACATAGCTGGCGGCCGGCCTGTCGAGGGTGAGCAGGCCGCGCTCGAGCGGCGCTCCGTCTGCCCGCTGCAGCGGAAGGTCGCGGCCGTCAGGCCCCACGAGCCCGGCAACGAGAGGGATCACCATCGGCTCCTTGCTGGGCTGGCCGGGCGTCGGCGGCAGCGTCTGCGCAAGGTCGAGACGATAGGTCTTGGCGCGCGCATCGTACGAGCCGGTGGCAACGATCTCGGGTGTGCCGGACTGCGCGTACCACAGCATGAATTGCGACAAGTCGTGACCGCCGGCATCGGCGAAGCACTGCACGAACTGCTCGATGGTGGCGGCCTCGCCGTCATGGCGGGTGAAATAGAGGTCCATGCCTTGGCGGAATTGCTGCGGGCCCAGCAGCACCTGCAGCATGCGCACGACCTCGGCGCCCTTCTCGTAGACGGTCGTCGTGTAGAAATTGTTGATCTCGTGATAGAGCGTCGGGCGCACCGGGTGAGCGAGCGGCCCGGCGTCCTCCACGAACTGATGCGCGCGGAGACCGCGCACGTCCTTGATGCGCTCGACCGGCCGCGATCGCTCGTCGGACGTGAATTCCTGATCACGGAAGACGGTGAGCCCTTCCTTGAGGCAGAGCTGGAACCAGTCGCGGCAGGTGATGCGGTTGCCGGTCCAGTTGTGGAAATATTCATGCGCCACGATCGCCTCGATCGACGCGTAGTCGGTGTCGGTCGCGGTCTCGGGGCTCGCCAGTATGTACTTGTCGTTGAAGATGTTGAGGCCCTTGTTCTCCATCGCGCCCATGTTGAAGTCGGACACCGCCACGATCATGAACATGTCGAGATCATATTCGCGGCCGAACGCCTGCTCGTCCCAGCGCATGGCGCGCTTGAGCGAATCCATCGCATAGCCGCAGCGGTCCTCCTTGCCCGGCTCGACATAGATGCGCAGCGTCACGTCGCGTCCGGACATGGTGCGGAAGCGATCCTCCACGACGGCGAGCGTCCCTCCGACGAGCGCGAACAGATAGGCCGGTTTCGGAAATGGATCGTGCCAGACCGCGAAATGCCGTTTGCCGCTCGGCAGGGTTCCTGCCTCCTTGAGGTTGCCGTTGGCGAGCAGCACGGGCGCATCGGTGATGTCGGCCTCGATGCGGGTTGTGTAGACGGCCATCACGTCGGGCCGATCGGGGAAGTAGGTGATGCGGCGGAAGCCCTCCGCCTCGCACTGCGTGCAGTAGGTCTTGCCGGAGCGATAGAGCCCCATGAGCTGCGTATTGGCGGAGGGATCAACCAGCGTCTCGATCTCGAGCCGCAACGGCCGCTGGGGCGGCTGGGCGAGGGAGAGGCGGTCGGGCGTTGCGACATAGTGCACGGATGCGAGCGGCTCGCCGTCGAGCCGCAGCGCCACGAGCGTGAGGCCATCGCCGTCGAGCACGAGCGGGGCAGGGGCGGCGGCCTTGGGATTGGGCCTGAGCAGAAGCGACGCCCGCACGCGTGTGGCGGAGGCATCAAGCGAGACATCGAGCTCGACCGTATCGACGAGCCAGTCGGGCGGGCGGTAATCCTGCAGGCGAATGGGATGGGGTTCGTCGGTACGCATGGAACCAGAGTCGTTGGGGGTTACGAGCGGATCGTTAAGGGACCTGAGCCCTCTTAGCACAGTTTATCAGTCAGCAAGCTTAAGCCTTCAGGCCCGCAGATGAGGGCATTGAAGCTGCGGCATTTTCCTCATATTCCAGGCACTGCTTTCCGTGCTTTAATCGGCGCCAAGTGAACAAGCATCTGGAGGATCACATGAGAGGTCGCGCTTTCGGGCTTTCCATCGCGGCGTTGCTGGCCTCGTATACGGCAGCGGCCGCGCAGAGCTACCCGGCTCAGCGAGTGACGATTGTGGTTCCGTTCTCGGCCGGCAGCATCACCGACGGTCTTGCGCGCATCCTCGCGGACAAGCTCGGCGAGTTGTGGAAGCAGCCGGTCATCGTCGAGAACAAGCCCGGCATTCCGGGAACGACGAGCGTGGCCAAGGCGGCGCCTGATGGCTACACGCTGATGCTCACCTCCAATGGCCACACCATTGCGAGCGCGATCACCAAGAGTTTGCAGTTCGATCCGGTCAAGGACTTCGCCGGTGTGAGCCAGGTGGCGTCGGTGCCGCTGGTCGCGATCGTTCCGCCGGATTTCCCGGCCAAGACGCTGAAGGAGTTCGTCGACCTGGCGAAGCAGAAACCGGGCGCGCTCAATTTCTCCTCGGCCGGCGTTGCCAGCACGTCCTATCTTTCGGCCGAGGTCTTCAAGCAGCAGGCCAAGATCAACATTGTCCACGTCCCGTTCCGCGGGGCGCCGGAGGCCACGACCGCGGTGGTTCGCGGCGACGTGCAGATGTATTTCGCGCCGATTCCGGCCACGGTGGAGCTGAGCTCGACCAACAAGGTGCGGCCGGTCGCTATCAACTCGGCCAAGCGCGCAACCCAGCTGCCGAATGTTCCGACCATCGCTGAGGCGGCCGTGCCGGACTACAAATATGACTCCTGGTTTGCGGTGCTTGCGCCCGCCGCCACGCCAAAGCCGATTCTCAACAAGCTCAGCCAGGACATCGCGGCCGTGCTCAAGATGCCCGACGTCGCCGAGAAGCTGGACAAGCAAGGCTCGATCCCGACTGCCACCACGCCCGAGCAGCTTGATGCGATCGTCAAGACCGATACCGAGCGCAACACCAGGATCCTCAAAGATGCGGGGATCGAGCCGCAATAACGGTGGTCTGTAGGGCCGCGTAGCAATTGAGCGAAAGGGAGAAGCGGTGATGATGCGATGCATCGGTTGGGGCGTAGCGGTGCTGATGGCCGCTGTATCGAGCGCGGCCGCGCAGGACGCGACGCCATATCCCAACCAGATGGTGCGGATCGTGGTGCCGTTCTCGGCCGGCAGCAACACCGACGGTCAGGCGCGCATCATTGCCGACAAGTTGTCAGAGCTCTGGAAGCAGCAGGTGATCGTCGAGAACCGGCCCGGTGTGGCGGGCACGGCAAGCGTCACCAAGGCAGCGCCGGACGGCTATACGCTGATGCTGACGTCGAGCGGGCATCCCGTCGCCAATGTGATCAATCGCACTGCGCCATTCGATCCGGTGAAGAACTTTGTCGGCGTGACGCAGACGACGGTGGTGCCGGCGGCGCTGGTCGTGCCGCTCGACTTGCCAGCCAAGTCCGTCTCCGACTTCATCGCGTTGGCGCGGCAGAAGCCGGGCACGCTCAATTTCTCCTCGGCCGGCACCGCCAGCACCTCGTATCTTGCGGGCGAGGTGTTCAAGCAGGTGGCGAAGATCGATATCGTGCATATCCCGCACAAGGGCGCGCCGGAGGCGATGACCAGCATCCTGCGCAACGACTCGCAGCTCTATTTCGCCAGCGCCAATTCGACGACGGAACTCTACGAGGCCAAGAAGATCAACATCATCGCGGTGTCGAGCGGCAAGCGCTTCCCGCCGCTGCCCAATGTTCCGACCGTCAAGGAGCAGGGCTTGGCCGGCTATGAGTATGATTCCTGGTTCGGTGTGTTGGCGCCTGCCGGCGTGCCGAAGCCGATCCTCAACAAGGTGAGCCAAGACATTGCACGCGTGCTGCGGCTGCCTGACGTCGCCGAGAAGATGAAGACCCAGGGGCTGGTGGTGGCAACGCAATCGCCCGACGAGTTCGACGCCATGATCAAGTCCGAGGCCGAGCGCTACGGCAAGATCCTGCGGGACGCGGGCGTCGGCGCCAACTAGGTACTGCCATTGCGAGCATGCGGGCCATGGTGCTGGAACGCCCGGCGCGGCTATCCGCTGGTCGAAGCCAATGCCGCGCTCGCCGACCTGCGCCCGGGGGGCGCATCAGCCGCATTTACCGCAAGCCAGATGAATCGCCGATCAGGAGCATTTGAGGAAAAAGCTGCATCTGGACACGTACAAGAGTACGGCGTGTAAGTCGTCCCTATGAGCGAGACACAAAGAATGCAGGTGCTATGCAGACGACACAACGTGAGTGTCATCACCGATGTACCGCCGGCGTCTCAGGACGAGAATGTGGGGACTTCGGGGACATTATGCGGGCAACGTGTGGCGAGCCTGCTGTAAACGTCGGCCATCACAGCCGGTCTCCTCCTTGCTGCCTCCGCCAATCCAGGAATTCGTTGAAGAGCCTTTGCTCTTTTTGAACATCGCCCCGTGGTGGCGTGCTCGCTTTTTTCGGAGCGTCGCCCGAACCAGAGGGGCTGGTCGCATTCGACGCGCGCACCGGCGTGACTTTGGGCGTGGCGGAGGTGCTGGCCTGCTCGCGTCGAACCTTCGGGCGTTGTTCCTCTCGTGGTGGCAGTACCTGCTCCTCGGTCACGAGACCTGAGGACAGATCGCATTCGGCAAGATCAACGGAGAGGGTTGAACAGCTCACGGTCGTCAGGAGAACCATAGGTGTGAGGATGGTTGCTGGATAGGTGAAGAAACGGCGATCTTTCCTGCCGCATCGCCCGCGGAGATCAAGAAGCATGCGTTCTCCATTTTACCGGAGCTAGCGTTTTCTATTCTGGGAATCTTCCAGCAGAGCCCCGCGCCGGTGGAATTATGCCATTTCGAAGTTCAGATAATCGAATAGAAAAACGACGCATGCAGGACGGCAACTTGGCATTTCGAAGACGTGCTCGCTTATTACCTTCGGAGCACCGTCATGATGAGCTGCTTTTTTTCTTGTATCTCTTCGATGATGATCGTTTGGCGATCTGCTTTTTCAAAGCAAGGACCTGTTCAGCGCACCGACTTGGCTCTCAATGGTACCGTCCGTCGCCTGCACCGAATACTTCCGGTATTGGCTCTACCCGGATGGCCCTCGATGTCCGCGTATGCACCGCTATGCGTCCACAGCCGATTAGCCGCGCCGCGGCTCTGCGTGCCCGATCACGCGCTTGATGGTGGGGAAGCGCAGGCGCAGCCCACGTTCGAGGTCGTCGATGCGGTCGTGGACTTCGGACACGCTCAGCAGTGGATCGACATAGGCGTGGAAATTGACGATCTCGCCGTCCGGCGTTTCGCGGACGCGCACGTCGTGCACATCACGCACCACGCCGAGGTTTTGTGCGATGCTGGAAAGCTCGTCCTGAACCGCCCGGATGCGCTCGTCGGCGGCGTCGCGGCCGAACAGCCCACGGGTCTGCAGCGGCTCGACGTGGGTCTCGACCTCGACCTCGATCCCGAGCTCGTCGCGCACTGCTTGCTCGAGCCCGTCGGCGATCTCATGCGCGCGGCTGAAGGCCAGACTGCCATCGACCTCGAGATCGAGTGAGACCGACAGCCGCCCCGCAATGGCTTGGACCGTCACGTGATGGATCGCGAGCGCGCGGTTGCGCGCAATCACCATCACGCGTTCAAGCACGGTCTCGTCGTCGAGCGCGCGCGGTTCGCTGTTGACCGTCGTCTCGGCGGTTGGGAATTCGCTGCGCACCGCGGTCACGATGCGGTCCTTGATGGTCGTGACGCGATCAAGCGGCAGGGTTCGGCTCACCGCCACGTCGAGGTCGACGAACAGTGTGGGTCCGGCAGGCCGCACCCGAACCCGGTCGACGGCAACCACGCCTGCAATGCGCGTCGCGATCGCCCTGATCCGCTCGCCGGCGCCAGCCGGCGCGGTATCGGTCAACGTCTCGATGGTGCGTCGCCCGAGTCGCCAGCCGGCCACGCAGATGAACAGCGCGACGACGATTGCAGCGGCCGAATCGGCCCAAGGAAAGCCCATGAGAACCGCGCCAAGGCCAATGAGGACCGCCGCGGACGACCACATGTCGGAGCCGAAATGCAGTGCATCCGCTTCCAGCGCCTCGCTCGCGGTCTCCTTCGCCACGCGATAGAGAACGCGTGCGCGGAAGAAATCGACGACGATCGAGACCACGATCACGCCGAACGCCCACACGGTCGCGGCGACCGCGTGGGTTTCGCCGCCGATGAGGCGATGCCCGGCCTCCCAGATCACCATGCCGGACAGGAGAAACAGCAGTGCGGTCTCGGCAAGCGCGGTGACGCTCTCGACCTTGCCGTGCCCGTAGTGATGTTCCTCGTCCGCCGGCCGGCCGGACACGCGCACCGCGAAATAGGTCATGATGGTGGCGGCGAGATCGAGCAGCGAGTGCGCCGCCTCTGAGAGAATCGCCAGCGAGCCCGTGGCGAGCCCGACGACGCCCTTGGCGAGCGTGAGTCCGCCGGAGGCGGCGATCGACGTCAGTGCAACGCGCTGCTTGATGTCCTGCATGCTCGCCTCAGGCGTAGCGGCAGGGGGCGCGGGCGTCAACTCGATGCTTGCGCGGCATGTGCAGAGGCGAAGGATCGCTTGCGGACCTCGCGGACTCTTGTCGACACTTGTGGACTCGTCACCTCAGTCGAAGTGGCCCGAGTCGATATAGCGCAGCCACGTGGTGACCACGGTCTTGATGCTGTCCTGGGTGAACAGATAATGATGCAGGCCTTCGATCCGTCCGACCCGGTATCTCTTGGTGTAGGGTTCCATCACCTTGCGGTTGGCGTCGACGGTCGCCGGAGGCAGGACCTCGTCCCTGGTGCCGTTGAGATCGAGCACCGGCACCTTCTTGAGCTCCGCGGGCGGAAAGCTCGGCTCGAATATGTCGTGCATGAAGGCTACGAGCCCACGCTTGCGGTTTTCCTCCGGCAGGAAATCGGAATGCCACAGCCGCAGCGCCGTTTCCGCAAGCGCGGACGCGCCGAATTGCATCGGCGGATCCTCTGTGCTCTTGAAGCGGGGATTTCGTTGCGCAGCCTGCCACCACTTGGCGCGCGTCTGTGGATCGATCTCCTTGGTGTAGTACTCGAAATCGTCGAGACCGCGCTCGCGCACGCGCACCGCGTTCTGTTCGTAGATGCCGTTGTAGTTGCCGCTTCGGGTTCGGCCGGTTGCGGCGGCAAGCCCGGTCGTGCTCGTCCCCCAGCCGAGATAGCCATCGGGCGTGTAGTACTTCGCCAACGGATAGAGCGTCGAGCCGCCCGTCGACATGCCCCAGAACAAGACGAACGAGCTCTGCCGGTCCGGGATCGCCTTCTCGAGGGCGAGCCGGTAGCCTTCGATGAAGGTGTTGCCGGTCGCCGCCATGAGTTGCTTCTCCAACAGCGTGCCGGGCCGCGGATAGCGCGACACCTGGCCGGACGCGGCGCCGCCGCCGGCAGGGCCGCGTTTGACCGTGTAATCTTTCTCGGTCCAGTGCGCGGTCTGGCTATGCTCGAAGATCGGCATGCGCTCGCCGAGCGGGACGGATTCCCATGAGCCGTCCTTGGTTGGCGCGAGGAAATTCCAGCGTCCCACTCGCGTCGGCCCCACGAAGGTGATGCCGCGCTTGGCGAGCCAGACCGCCGCGCCGTCCTTGTCCTCGACCGTGCGCACGAAATCCATCGCGTATTCGCTGCCGGGCTCGCCGCCCACGACGACGATCTTCTTGCCATTGTGCAGGCGCGGCCGGTCCGGCGTCAGCGTCACCACGACTTGCGTGAACTTCTGGCCATAGGCCGAGAAGTCGATGAAGTCGATGCCTTGGCGGTAGCCGCTGGTCTCGGGATAATCATTGGCCGAGAGAATGGCCGCGATGGTGTCCTGCCCCATGGTTCCGTTGTCAGGCGGCAGCTCCCACGCCGCGGCGGGAGCGCAGCTGATCGCGATCGCCCCAATGAATGCCTGCCAGGTGGCGAGCATGCGAACCTCCCTCTGCTCTTGGCTCTTGGACTTTTGGCTCCGCCTTATAGGCGGGCAGCGCGCCAGTTGGCGCGCTGCAGGATGTCGCATCTCGGATGCGATCAGCCGCTCGGATTGGCGCGCAGATAGGCGTCGATTATCTCGCCGCCGGTCGCGAACCAGACCTTCTCGTGCTTCTTCATGTCGGCGAGCGCACGCTCGAGATATTTGATGCGCAAGGGCTGGCCGCTGATCATCGGGTGGAGCGGGATGCCCATCACGCGCGGGTGCTTGGCGCTGTCGGCGAGCAACTGCTCGAATTGGTCCATCACGGAGCGGTAGTACTGCTCGCCGGTGTAGCCTTTCCGGATATAGAGCGGGATGTCGTTGATCTCCATGCAATAGGGGATTGCATACATTTTCCCGGACTTCACCTTCATGGGATAAGGCTGATCGTCGTTGTTCCAGTCGCCGCAATAAGTGACGCCTTCCTCGGCCAGGATGTCGAGCGTGTTGTTGGTTTGCGTGAGGCCGGTGCCGAGCCAGCCGCGCGGCTTGCGGCCAGTCGCGGCCTCTATCGTTTTGAGAACGTGGCGGATGACCTCGCGCTCTTTTTCGGGCGCGAGCCCGGCGAGGCTTTCACTGTTGGTGGTGCCGTGCCCCATGAACTCCCAGCCGCGCTTCTTCATCTCCTCGACCGCCTTGGGATGCGCGTCGCAGACCTGCGAGTTGAGCGCAACGGTGGCCTTGACGCCGGCCGCATCGAGCACGTCAGCGAACCGCCAGAGGCCAACGCGCATGCCGTATTCCCGCCAGGCGTAGTTGATGACATCGGGCACCCGATTGGAGGGATTGGGAGAGACACCGGTGCCGACAGAGGAATCGTAGTGCCAGACCTCCACATTGGGTGCGATCCAGATCGCGAGCGACTTGTTGTTGGGCCACGAATAGGGCTTGCGCTCAAAGATGAAGGAATCCTCGTAGCGATTGGAGCGCCGCATCGGACCGAGCGTCTGGGCATGCGCGATGCCCGCAAGGCTCGACGTCAACAGCCCCGCGGTTCCCAAGACGAGACCTTTCCCGATGAACTCTCGGCGACCCTGATTGAGCATGGCGTTTCCTCCCTATTGATGTCTGCTTGGCTACCTCGCCGGTTTCTCGCAAATAATGTTATCTCCGGCCGCGAAGAAGGCTAGGCCAATAGGGGTGCTTCCAAACGACCACTGTGAACCGCGGGTCGTCGGAGCGACAAGGTCCTGTTTTTTTTTCCGAATTGAAAACATTGAATATTTTGGCTTTGTTCTGCGAAACTATACAACTATAAGTTATTTATTATTTATGGTGCAATCGACGCGTCTGACGCAACGAAGTGAGCAGTTGTAGGCGGCCATCGAAATGCGACCTTTCTTCTCGAGCGCATCACTGTTTCTCGAGCGCATCACTGTGATGCCTCGGCGAGGGGCGCGTGGGTTTGCGTCACACTTGCAAGTAATGGCGGCCCCAAACGAATAAGGAAGGAGCTGCGCTGAGGAAAATCCGGGCGTCGTTGATGTGATGGTGCCGCGCGATTTGCTTCTGGGCAAATCTCGGTACACTGGTATGGGGAGTGATTCGGGTTCAATCAGGTTAGTCAGGAGTTGACGATGAGTAAAGTACCCCCCTTCATCAACAGGATGCTCAGGCGGCCGCCGATTTTAGCGGACGAAGACTTGGTCGAGTTCCAAGAACTCTTCGACACGATTTGGCAAGAGGAGCATCCGCAGACGGTTCAGGAGTGGATGCTCGTTGCAGATATCGCGACCGAGGAGTGGGAAATTCTGCGCTTGCGTGGGCTCAAGCCTCGGGCCTTGCACGCCGTGCTGCTGGATGCTTTGATTCATGACATGGCGACTGGCGACGCGGTGCGGGTCGATTTAAT
>Ga0137409_10001416_pt1 | contig 25940 bp, 23 predicted proteins | sample CZODoug1_16funga_FD_122059 | JGI IMG/M metagenome (GOLD analysis project Ga0137409, IMG submission 122059) | Vadose zone soil fungal communities from Angelo Coast Range Reserve, California, USA - CZODoug1_16fungal (Hybrid Assembly) | ecosystem: Environmental > Terrestrial > Soil > Vadose zone...
ACGTTGATGGCCTGGCCGGCGACCGAGGAGTCCGAGCCGTCGATGAGGACGAGGACCTGGGCGCTCATGTTGTGGAGAAGGCGGTCAGAATAATCCACGGGAATCTTGATTCCGACGCGGGCCTTTCCGGCAATGATGGCGTCGTTGAGATCGCGGTCGTTTTGGACGTAACGGATGAAATGAAAGGTGTCGGAGTTTTTCAAGCGGTCGATCAGCTCGCGGCTTTCGCGGCGGCCGTCGGCATTCAGGACGACGGTATTGATCTGGCGGATGTTGGTGTCAATGCCGAAACCAAGCACAACCATTTGCAGCAGCGGAATGACGAGAGAGAAAAAAAGAGTCGCGGGGTCGCGGCGGACATGCAGGACCTCTTTGTAAAAGACAGCGCCGAAACCGCGAAAGAAGTTACGCACGGGCGGCCTCCAGGAGCGCTTGATGCTTGTAAGTGAGCTCGACGAAGACGTCTTCGAGGCTGGGAGCAAGCGGACGAATTTCGGTGACGGCGATGCCGTTTTTCATAAGCTGTTCGCGAAGATCGTCGAGATTGAAATGGTCTTCGATGAGCGCATGGATGGATTGGCCGAAAATGGTGGCGCTGAGAATGCCCGGGAGGTGACGCGCGAAGCGGAGCGCGCGTGTAACTTCCGGCGTGGTGATTTCAACGCGCCGGGTGCCCGGTGGCTGAACGTCAGGAAGCTCTCTAAGCGACTTGGGTGTGCCGTCGGCGATGAGCTTGCCGTAATAAATGTAAGCGACGTGGCTGCAGCGCTCAGCTTCGTCCATGTAATGAGTGGTGACAAAAAACGTGATGCCATGACCGGAAAGCTCGAAGAGAAGATCCCAGAGCTGGCGGCGCGCGACGGGATCGATGCCCGCGGTGGGCTCGTCGAGAAAGAGGAGTGTCGGCTCATGGAGCATGGCGCAGCCGAGGGCGAGGCGTTGCTTCCAGCCGCCGGAAAGTTGCGCGGCCAGGCGATTCAGATAGGGTGCCAGGCTGTTGAGCTGGACAATTTCGTCCATGCGGCGCTTTAGGCGCGCGGGTTCCAGGCTGTAGATACGGCCGTAGAACTGCAAGTTTTCCGCGACGGTAAGATCGTAGTAGAGGCTGAAGTTTTGCGACATGTAGCCGATGCGCTCGCGCACGGCTTCCGATTCGGTCCGCACGTCCAGACCTTCGACCCAGGCCGATCCTCCGCTGAGCGGCAAAAGTCCGGTGAGCATTTTGATGACGGTGGTCTTTCCGCTGCCGTTGGGGCCGAGGAAACCAAAGATTTCGCCTTTTTCGACTCGGAAGCTCACGTCGTTCACGGCGGTGAAGTTGCCGAAGCGCCGCACGAGATGTTCGGCGGAGATGGCGGCTTGCGAGAGGGGTTGCGGGTGCGTCGCCATGGCCTCAGCTTTGGGCTTTCAGTTTCACATCCGCGGCCATGCCGGCTAGGACACGACCGGCGGGATCATTGATGCGAATTTTTATGCCAATGACCTGGTGGACGCGCTCTTCGCGGGTCTGAACATTGCGCGGCAGGAATTCGGCCTGCTGGTTGATCTGTTCGACGAGGCCATCGAAAGCGGTGTTCGGAAAAGAATCGACGCGAACTTCGGCTTTTTGGCCAAGCTTGACGCGGCCGATTTCGGTTTCGGGAATGTAGATGCGAACGTAGATCTGATCCTTTTCAAGAAGAGTCGCGACGGGCGTATTGGGCGCGATGAGGTCGCCGGGGCGAACGTCTAGAACCTCGACGATGGCGGCGGAGGGAGCGGTGACTTGGCGCTCTCGGAAACGCGCTTCGTCATAAGCGTAGGCTGCTTTGGCGAGGTCGACGTCTTCGCGACGGTTGCCGCGCTCGAGTTTTTCCAGGTTGGCCTGTGCCTGATGGTAGTGCGCTTCGGCGGAGGCAATTTCCTCGGGACGGTAGCCGCGCTGGAGTTCATCGAGCTTGTGCCGGGCGCTCTGTTGCTGGGCGGCGGCGACTTTCCAATTGGCCTCGGCGGTATCGAGTTGCTGCTTGGAGACGAGATCTTTTTTTGCGAGTGCGGCGTAACGGTCAAAGTCAAGATGCGTGCGGATTTCGTCGGCCTTCGCTCGGTCAAGATCGGCTTGCGCGGTGGCGATGTCTTCCGAGCGATAGCCGTTCTTTTTTAACTCGTACTCGGCCTTGGACTGAGCCGCGACGGCGCGTGCTTCCGCGATTTCCTCGGGACGATAGCCGCGCCGGGATTTTTCAGCGCTGGCACGGGATTGTTGGAGCGCGGCCCGCAATTCATGGTCGTCGAAGGTAATCAGAACTTGGCCTGGTCGAACGGAATCACCTTCGCGGACCAAAACTTTGTCGATGCGGCCGCCGATCTTGGAGCCGACGCGAATGTTGCGAGCTTCGACGGTGCCGGAGCCTTGCAGGGCGGTGTCGCGGCGCAACCAACCGGCATAGAGCACAGTGGCGGTCAGCACGGCGGCGGCAGCGAGAAGAATCAGGATGCGCTTGTGGCTCATAAAACTAGTCTCCTGACGTGAAGAAAGGGACCGTCAACGGCGGCGTCGAGGTCCCGGGAGGCGCCAAGCCGGACCAGAGCAAGTTGAATGCAGTTTCGATCCGAGAGTGCAAAGTCGCGTCGGCGTAAAGCGACCAAATCAGAAGCGTGCCGAAAATGGTTTGGCGAAAAACGTGGGCGATCTCCGCGGCAGGGAGGTCGTTGCGGATTTCGCCACGGTCCTGACCGAGCTGAATCATCTGGCTAAGCAGGGCATGCATGCGCTTTTGCAAGTCCATCATGGCCTCACGAACCGGAGTCGTTGAAAGATAGCCCTGGAGAAGCGCACGGATGATGGCGGGATTCCGAGTGGGCTCCTGGGTCATGCGGAGACCGAGCGAACCGAGGAATTCCGGCATGGGCTCGCCAGTGCGGCGAGCCGTCTCAATGGTTGCTTCCAGCTTGCTGAGTTGCATTTCTCCGAAAGCCAGCAGGATGTGGTCCTTGCTCGGGAAGTAATTGAAAAAGGTGCCTTTACCGACGTCAGCAGACTCGGTGATGTCCTCGACAGTCGTCTCGGCGAATCCTTTCTGGGCGAAAAGATCAAGGGAGGCGCGAAAAAGACGCTCGCGGATATCCGCGCTCCGACGCTGGCGACGGTCGGAGGGGGAGGTTGACGCCTCTGGTTTGTCGCGGGGGATAGATTTTGATTGACGGGTCATAGTGACCAACGCTCATAAATGACTATAAGTCATATCGGATCAGATGTCAAGGACTTTTTCTCCTGGGCTAGCAGGGAAAAATCGCCGGAGGCGTTGCGGGGAGATACAAACTAAAACACCCCGGCTTGAGCCGGGGTGTCCCGAGAGGCCGTAGGTTTGGAGTTCCTATTTGAGGGAATCGGGGTCCGAGGTGTTCTTCGGAGACTTCTGGTTTAAATACGCGATCATTTTTTGTGCGGCCGGAGGAACGGCGACAGCACCCTTGAACACGATGGATTCTGCTTCGACCTTCTTGCCATAGATGCGCTCATTGGCGTCATTGTCAGGGCGAACCGTCGAGCCCTCCAGTGAGAGGCCGGCGAAGAGGCCGCGGTTGCGGGAATAGCTCAAGACTTCGGCGCGCATCGTCACGTCGGTCGATGCGTTCGCGGTGCGTCCCTTTGGACCCGCGGCTGCCGAAGCATCAGCGCCAAGCTTTACCTTGCTGCTCAAGATGGAGCGGGCGCCGCGCGGATTCATGACCAGCAGGACGAAATCCGTGGCCTGGCCACCGAGCTGCAAGCCAACGCTGCCGCCTTCCAGTGCCATCATCGTGGGAGCGCTCCAAGGGCCGGTGAAATGCTCACCGGAGCGGCACGTCATCGCCCCGCGGCCGTAGCTGCCGCCGATAACAAAGGCAGCCTTGAGCACGGACGGATAGACGATGATGCATTCCGCTTTATTAATAAGGTCTTCGGGGATGTTATCGGGAATATCCATCACTTCCTTGACGATCATCCCGCAGTTTTCCAGGCGTTCGGTTTCCTTCTTATCCCCCGCGGCCAAGAGCGGGAGCGCAATGAGCGCCAGCGCCATCAGGTAGGAGATCATTCGCTTAATCACAGTTCACCTCGTCGTAGTTTTTTTGGGCTAGAGCCATCATAGAGTGCCCACAGGCTGGGCGCAACCTCAGGCCTTAGAAACGGGGCCTTGCAAACGGCTTGAGGCAGGGGTTTGTTCGATTAATAAGAAGCGCGGGAGACAGAATACGTTGCCTTTGGACTATACTTTTCCAGAACGACTTAAGCGCGAGAGAAAAATGAGAATTGAGAAAATCCTGCAGCGGAGTGCGGCAGTGGCGGTGGCGAGCGCCGTGTGGGCCTTCGGAATTGGCGCGCCACGCATGAGCGCACAATCAAAAGGAAAAACAAAGCCGGCGTGCTGCGGCGTCAAGAAACAGAGTGCGGCTTCGAAGAAGGCCACGGCGAGATTCGCCGCGCGGGCGGAAGCGTTGCTGGGAACGGCACCCACGAGCAAAGGTGAGTGGGGACTGCTCATTGCGGACGCCGAGAGCGGCGAGACTCTGTACGAGCAGAACGCGGACAAGTATTTCGTGCCGGCTTCGAACATGAAGCTATTCACAACGGCTTTGGCCTTGGCGAAACTGGGGCCGGAGTACCGCTTCCACACGACGCTGGAGACGCGTGGCGCGATTTCGAGCGAGGGAGTGCTCGGTGAACATCTCGCGCTTGTGGGACATGGCGATCCGAATCTATCGAACCGAAAATTCCCGTATGAACTGAAGGAAGAATTTGATGGTCCACCTGAGAAAGCACTTGTGGAACTTGCGGACGCGGTGGTGGCTAAGGGAATCAAGGAAATTTCAGGAGATGTGATCGGCGACGACAGTTATTTTCCGCGGGAGCGCTATCCGAATGGCTGGGAAATCGACGACATGGTGTGGGAATACGGCGCCGCGATTTCCGCAATCGTCGTGGACGACAACACCGTGGCGCTGATGCTCACGCCCGGCGAACAGGCAGGCAATCCCGTGCAGGGGACGGTGACTCCCGCGACGCCGGATTTCACGGTTGAGAACGATGTGGTCACTTCAGCCGCGGATGTGAAGCCGGATTTGACGCTCACGCGGGAGCCGGGCGCGAATATCGTGGTGGTGAAGGGCAGTTTGCCGGCGAAGAGCGCGCCGCGGAAACTGGTTCTGGCGATTGAAGAGCCGGCGCAGCACGCGGCGGCCACATTGAAGCGATTGCTGGAGGAGCGAGGAGTAAAGGTGACGGGCGTCGCGAAGGCTCGCCACGCTCAGGACGGGACGGCTGGCGATCCGGCGGTGCTCGCGGAGCACGTTTCGGTACCCCTGGGAGACGCGGTGAAGTTGATCAACAAAATCAGCCAGAACCTGCACACGGAAATGCTGTTGCGGACGGTGGCGCGACAGAACGGAGTGTGGGCCACGCCGGACGAGCTGATGAAAGTTCCAGCGGATTTCTACGCGGCGGCGGGAGTCGCGCCCGGAGACGTAATTCAAGCGGACGCCTCTGGATTGTCGCGACACGATTTGGTGACTCCGCGGGCCATTGTGACCTTGCTGAGCTTTGCGCAGAAGCAATCGTGGTTCGGGTTCTACTTTGCATCGCTGCCGGTGGCGGGAGTCGACGGCACACTGGAGGACCGCATGAAAAACTCACTGGCGACAGGACGGATTCACGCGAAGACGGGCTCGGTCGAACACGTGAGGACGCTTTCAGGATTTGCCGAGACGCCGGGCGGGCGGCGGGTGATCTTTTCGTTCTTGAGCAACAACCAAGGTGGAAAGAGCCACGAAGCGGCGGATGCATTGACCGGACTTTGCGTGGCGATGCTTGAGGAGTTCAACGTGACGCCGCCGAAGCGCGGGCTGGAACGCAAGCACCCGCACTAAGATCGAGAATTGCAGATGGGAAAGGAATTCATCGTCACGGTGTTTGGAAGTTCGCGGCCGCGCGAAGGAGAAGCGGACTACGAAGAGGCGCGGATCCTGGGGCGAGCTTTGGCGCAGCACGGATTCTCTGTTTGCAGCGGCGGTTACGGCGGGGTGATGGAAGCAGTGTCCCGCGGAGCGAAGGAAGCCGGCGGGAAAACAACAGGAGTGACCGCGGATTTTTTCAAAGCTGCGAAGCTCAATCCCTGGATTGACGTGGAAGTGCGTATGAAGACCTGGGAAGAGCGGCTGTTTGAGCTGATCCGGCGCGCGGATGGTTTTGTAGCCTGCAAAGGCGGGACGGGAACGCTCGTGGAGCTTGCGGTTGCGTGGGAGATGATGAACAAGTCGGTGATGGCCGGGAAACCGTTCGCCGTGCTGGGAGATTTCTGGCAGCCGATTCTGGATCGCGTGCGGGAAGTCGAATTGGGGCACCCGGGGCCCTGGGGCGAGGCAAGCGGCCGGCTGGTGCACGTGGCGGCGGCGCCGGGCGACGTGGCAAGTCATTTGACTACGAAATTGCAGCAAACCTAAAAATGTCACGGACGGCGCAAGACGTATTGGAATTCGACAAGTTGCGGGAATTGCTGCGGCTGCGGACGACGTGTGCGCCGGGGCGGCGAGCTGTAAATGGACTCGAGCCGGGCGTCGAGCGCGCAGCGCTGGAATCGGCGTTTGCGCTGATTCGCGAAGCAGGGGAGTGGCTGCGCGCGCGGCGCGAGCTGGGATTTGGCGCGCTGGCCGATCCGCAAGGCTGGCTAGAACGCATCGAGGGGCCGGGCGCGGCGCTGGAGCCGGGCGAGTTCCTGGATGCGGCGTCGTTGCTGGAAACGGCGGGATGGCTGCGGCAGCAGTTTCGCGAAGAGGCGGTGAAGTTTCCCTTGTTGGCGGCCCGGGCCGCTTCGCTTGGTGATTTTCGAGATGTGCACGCAGCGATCCGGCGGTGCGTGCTGCCGAACGGCGAGATCAGCGACGATGCGTCGGCGACATTGCGGCGAATCCGGGCGAGCATCACGGAGACGCGGGATACGATCCAGAGGAGTCTGAAGCAGATTTTGCGCGCGCGGAATGCGGAAGCGGGAGAAGACTACGTCACGCTGCGGAACGATCGTTTCGTGATTCCCGTGCGGGCGGAGCAACGGCGGAGCCTTCCGGGCGTGATACACGGAGCGAGCGCGACGGGGCAAACGGTTTTCATGGAGCCGTTCGAGACCGTCGAAGCAAACAACCAGCTCGTACAGCTTGCCGAGGACGAAGCCGCGGAAATCGTGCGGATTTTGCGCGAGCTCACGGAAAAGCTGCAAATGATCCGGGGACCGCTCCTGGCGGCAACCGGGACGATTGCGGAACTCGACAGTGTGTTTGCGCGCGCGCGATTCGCGCGGGAATTTGACGCCGCGATGCCGGAATTCTCCGAAACAAATGAATTGCGTCTGGAAGGCGCGCGTCATCCGGTGCTGGAAGACAAGCTCCGCAAGGAAAATCGCGCCATTGTTCCGATGACGCTGACCCTCGGCGGAGAAGAACGCGTCCTGGTGATCAGCGGACCAAACACCGGCGGCAAAACCGTGGCGCTGAAAACGACGGGGATGGCCGCGCTGGCGGCGCAATCCGGAATTCCAGTGGCCGCGCAGCGGGCGGTCCTGCCGCTGTTCGACCGTGTGCTGGTGGACATCGGCGATGAGCAATCGATCGCGGCGGATTTGTCCACCTTCTCGGCGCATATGTTGAACTTGAAGACCATGCTGGAGGCAGCGACGCCGAACTCTCTCGTGCTGGTCGATGAGATGGGCACGGGAACGGCGCCGGAGGAAGGCGCCGCGCTGGCGGTAGCACTGCTGGACGAATTTCGCGCGAAGAACTGCATCGTGCTGGCAACCACGCACCACGACCGGCTGAAGACGTATGCATCGGCTGCGCCGGGCGTGCTGAATGCCGCAGTGGAATTCGACGAGGTGAATCTGCGGCCCACGTATCGTTTGATGGTGGGCGTGCCGGGCGGGTCGAGCGGGATCGCGATTGCGAAGCGGCTGGGAATCGCCACGGGAATCATCGAACGCGCAAGGTCACTGCTGACGCCCGAATCGCGCGAAGCGGCGGACCTGATCGCTTACTTGCATCGCAGCCGTGACGAGTTGGACCGCATGCAACGGCAGATGGCCACGGAGCGGCACGCACTGGAAGAAGAACGCAAGAAGCTGCGAACAGAATGGGTCGAACGGCAGCAGAAGCGCATCAAGGAACTGGAAGCGCAGTTCACGGAGATGCAGAAGCGCTTTGACGAGAATGTTGCGCGCGTGGTCGAAGCGGTGAAGGAACGAGACCTGCGCGCGCAGATGGAGAAAACGGCGCGCCGGAAGATGCTAGAGGTCCGCGGGGAGGCGCGCGAAGAGCTGAATGCCGCGGTGGTGCAGACCATTTCGGAATCGCAAGCGGATCTCGGCGTCCAGGCTGCTTCGATGGAGGCGGTCAGCGCGGACCGGCTGCAACCGGGCGCGAAGATTCGCGTGCGCGGGTTCAGCAAGCCGGTGCTGTTGCGGCGGATTGACGGATCATCCGCGGAAATTGAAGCCGGGCCGCTGCGAATGAAAGTGGCGCTGGATGAAATCACCGGCGTGGAAGGAGCGGCACCCGCCCCGAAATCAAGTTCGCCAGCGGCCAGGTTGCAGAGCGTGACTGTGACTTCGCAACGCGGGGAAGCCGGTACCTCCGACGAAATCAACGTGATCGGCATGACTGTGGAGGAAGCTACGGATCGCCTGGACAAATTCCTGGATGACGCCGCGCTGGCGCGCAAGACGCGAATCAGGATTATTCACGGGCACGGGACGGGCGCACTTCGCAAAGGGATTGGCGAGTTTCTGGCTACGCACCCTTTGGTTGAGAAACATTTGTTTGAGACCGAGGAGCACGGGGGGAAGGCGATCACCATTGTGGAGTTGCAGAGATAGAAAATGGAAATCAGAAATTAGAAAATAGAGCGGTGTCCAAAATCTGTGCCGCCAGAGATTCAGCCGCACTGCTTTGCTATACTCGCCGCGTCCCGTAAGCCAATTCACAACGAGGTGCCTGGATGAACGGTTTGAAGAATTCATTGTTGCGTGTAGGAGCGCGGCGAGAAATCAGGGGATGGGGAGTCGTCATCGCTGTGGTTCTCGCCGCACTGGCTGGCACGGCGATCACGGCAAGCGCGCAGGCGCCGGCGCCGAAGAGGAAGGTGATTCGGGCGGGGCGCGTGCTCAACGTGCGCACGGGAGAGTTGCGTGCTAATCAGGCCATCGTGATTGAAGGCGACAAGATTGCGCAGGTCGCGCCATCCGGAGAAGTCACTGCGGCTGCCGGAGACACGACGATCGATCTGCCGGATGCCACGTTGCTGCCCGGCTTGATCGACATGCATACCCATTTGACGTTTGATTTGAACTCGCTGGGATACCAGGGGCTCTCGATTTCGACGGCGCGCGAAGCGCTGCACGGCGCGAGGAACGCGCGGCGGACACTGGAAGCGGGTTTTACGACGGTGCGAAACCTTGGCGCGAAAGACTATGCGGACATCGCGCTGCGCGATGCGATTAATGATGGCGACGTCATCGGGCCGCGCATGGTCGCGTCGGGGCCGGCACTGGGAATCACCGGCGGGCACTGCGACGAAAACCTGCTGCCGCCCGCGTTCCACTTTCAAGGAGAAGGAGTGGCGGACGGCGTCGAGGGAGTGCAGCATAGAGTTCGCGAAGTGATCAAGTACGGTGCGGACGTGATCAAGATTTGCGCCACCGGCGGCGTGCTATCAAAGGGCGATGACCCGAACGCTTCGCAGTATACGCTCGAAGAAATGAAGGCGATTGTGGCTGACGCGCACCGACTCGGCCGTCGCGTGGCCGCGCATGCTCACGGCGCCGAAGGCGTGCGCTGGGCTTCGGAGGCCGGCGTCGATTCGATCGAGCACGGCCACCTGATGGACGACGCGGCCATCGCCACGCTGAAGAAAAACGGAACATATCTCGTGCCGACGCTCTTCCTTGGCGAATACATGGAAACGAATATGGATCGAAGCGATGTGCCGGAGTTTTCAAAGCAAAAGATGCGCGATGTGATTGCCGCGATGCGCAAGAACACCAGGAAGGCGTTTTCAGCCGGAGTGAAGGTGGCGTTCGGCACGGACGCTGCGGTGTATCCGCATGGACTCAACGCCGGTGAGTTCCACGTTTACGTGAGTCTGGGAATGACGCCGCTTGCAGCCATCCAGACGGCAACGATCAACGCTTCCGACTTGCTCGGATCAAAATCCCTCGTCGGCTCCCTGGAGCCCGGCAAGTTTGCTGACGTTATCGCCGTGGACGGCGATCCGACGAAGGACGTCACCATCTTGGAGCATGTAAAATTTGTAATGAAGGGCGGCACCGTCTATAAGAACGAATACGCCGGGAAGTAGAAAGAAAATGGAACAGCGAAAATGGAAAATGGGCAAGAGCCCGTCACACTCGTCGAACTGAGATCGCAGGAACCTTAGTCGAGCGTCGGTGTCTCTGCAAGGTGAAAGCATTGCGTCTACTTCAACTGGTAGCCTTGGTGGTCTTTTGCTTCTGCATTCTTGTGAATCTGGCGCTTGGATGTGGCGTCTGCTCCAGCTTTTTCAGCGGAGGTCCGGACGCGGTGCGTCATTGGATCGTTCATATCGAGTCCGAGGGGATGCTGCAGATCAAAGAAATCTCTCCGGGCAAACTTCAAGTAACGCTTCCTTTGAATAACCATCCGTACCGCCATTTTTTCTTGCAGTGGCTGGGGATTGCAGCGTTTGCCGCTGCATTACTTTTCGCGCTCAGGTTTTGGTCTCGACAAATTCGTCCACACCGACGGCAGCCGTAACTCAAGTCCGTAGCCTCATATATACTTGCGTCGAGCTCTCGTAATTCAAAATGGCGGAAGCGGGATCATTTGCGGATCGAGTGAAACAGCAGGCGGACATCGTTCGCGTGGTCGGCGAATACGTCCGCCTGAAAAAAACTGGGAAGGACTTCAGCGGGCTTTGCCCGTTTCACCAGGAAAAGACTCCCTCGTTCACGGTCTCGCCGATCAAGCAAATTTTCTATTGCTTCGGGTGCGGCAAGGGCGGCGACGTGTACAACTTCGTGATGGACATGGAGAAGTGCGAATTTCCCGAGGCCGTGAAAGTTGTCGCGGAGAAATGCGGGATCGCCATTCCGCAGCAGAAGGAGCGTTCGCCGGAGGAGCGGAAAGAAAATCAGCAGCGCTCGGTTCTCGTGGAAATGCACCGCGAGGCGCAGACTTTTTTCGTGAAGCAGTTGCAAGGAACTGCGGAAGGAAAGCTCGCACGAGCGTACCTGGAGGATCGCGACTTGGACAGGGCGACGATCGAGCGTTTCGGTATCGGCTACGCGCCGAGCGGTGGCGATGCGTTGCTGCGTCATCTGAAGCCAAAATACAACGACAAATTGCTGGTGGATTCCGGACTGGTCTCCCGCGACCAGAGCGCAGGCCGTTTGTTCGACCGCTTCCGGCGGCGCATCACGTTTCCCATTTCAAATGAATCGGGAAAGATCGTGGCATTCGGAGCGCGTGCGCTGGGCGACGACATGCCCAAATATCTCAATTCGCCCGAGTCGCCGATCTATTCCAAGAGCAACGTGCTTTATCACATGGACCGCGCGAAGGAAGCGCTGCGCCGGCAGGACTTCGCGATACTCGTCGAAGGATACATGGATGCTATCGCGGTGGCGCGCGCCGGCATCAGCAACGTGGTGGCAAGTTGCGGCACGAGCCTCGCTGAGCAGCAGATCAAGTTGCTCGGGCGCTTCACGAGGCGCGTCATCGTGAATTACGACCCGGACACGGCGGGACAGACGGCCACGGAGCGGTCGCTCTCGCTGCTGCTTGAACACGATTTTGAAGTCCGCGTGCTGGCGCTGCCAGCGGTTGGTAACAAGAAAGCCGATCCGGACTTCTTCATCCGTGAACGCGGAAAAGACGAATACCTAAGACTGCTTAAGGAAGCGCCGCCCTATGTGGACTACTTGATTGCGCGCGCGCGTCAGATGGATTTGACGACCGGAGAAGGAAAGCTGCGCGCCGTAAATTTTCTCTTGCCTTACGTTCAGAAAATTCCAAATCGTATCCTGCGCTCCGAGTGGGCCACACGCATTGCCCAGCAGCTTCGCCTGGACGAACCCGTGCTGCGCGCAGCACTGAGCAAAGCGGCGACCGAGCGCCGCAGCGAAGTCAAGACTCAGCCGGAACTCCTGGGACGGGCGGCCAAGCCAGTGGAACGCCGGCTCATTCGCATGCTCGCCGAAGCAGAAGGATTTCGCCTGGAGCTCGCGCAGCGCTTGCAGAATGCGCGCCTCTATCATGGTCTCGAGACAGAGAAAATCTTCGCGGCGCTGGTGATCGCCAGCCTCTCCGGCCAGTCCGTGCAGGCCACCGAGGTGGGAGCGGTGCTGGAAGAGCGCGACCGGCGGCTGCTCTTCGAGATTCTGTTCGAGGAGGCCAACGAGCCGACCTGGGAAGAAGCCATGAGTTGCATCGAAGCGCTGCAGCACCGCCAAGCGGAGCGGGAGCTGGCCGACGTGCAGCGCAGCATCGAGGCCAACCCGGCGGCGCCGGAGCTCCGCGGACTCCTGGAAAAGAAGCAGCAATTGATGCGCCGCCTGGCGGCAGCGAGGTGACCGTCGAAAGGCGCTGGGATCCGAATTGGAGCGGCTAACCGTAACACCCCTCCCCCTGTTTTTTGTAAGTGTCATCTAAAGGGCTTAGAGTCTATGTAAGTGGTTTAGAATCAACACTTGCGGGCATTTCTACAAGTGTTGATTCTAAAGAAGTTGCCGGGGCGAAAAGGACAACTCGCGAACCGCGAATTTCGACGGAGTACGGCACCGCCGGGACAGCCCAGTCTCAAACCAAATCAATTGTATAAGGGAATCGCGCAGGTTTACCTAACAACTAGCGCACGCTCATCGTAACAAAAGCCAAGGATAAAGTAGGAGCGCGGTGACAGGTTCCGTGCTTCTGCGCCTCGAAACAGGGGGTTATATTCCGGCCGGGCTACGTGGAAGGCGCAGCTCGCCGGCCGATCAGCCAGACCGAAAGTGCCAGCAGCACCGCAGGCAGCCAAATCCAGAGAAGCTCACTTTGGAGGACGACAAGACCGCGATCTGTGAAAAACCTCCCGACACCGGTGGGTGACACTCGAATGGGGGTCCAAGGAAGAAAATAACGGTGATTGTCGAAAGGGGCGAAGAAGGCGACGCCCAGACCGCCGTCTGTCATGGCGTCCAAAAGGCCATGGCTGGCGGTAGCCAGAAAGAAAAACACCCACATAGGGAGTCGGTCAGGGCCGGGCGCCGCTCGGCGAAGTCCTGTGAGCACCACAGCGCTTGCTACTAGAGCGGCGAAAAAAAGGGAGTGCGTGAACCCGCGATGGCCCAAGAAGTCACCGTAATGGACGCCGAGCCGGAATCCGATCACATGCAGGTCGGGAATCACCGAGCAAAGCGCGCCTATAACCCATACTCGTTTTGGGGTGCCAGGGCGGTAGAAGCAGGCCTCGATGCCTAGTGCGGCCACAGCATGCGAGAATACGGATGCCACGTTGACGCTACCCCGCCCAATCGGAAGTGAGGTTAAACCCCGACGGGGGATTCTTCCACAGAAATCCACGAATTAAAACATTGACGGGGTGGGACTTAAACGTGTAGCGTAATAGGGTTTCGCGAGTAACGGTTTTGCCGTTAAACGCATCTATCTAGGTGTGCTTATCGGCAGGGGCCGGGCTCCAAAAGTGCGGGAACCGGGCAACGCATGGGGCCAGCGGCGGGCAGCGGCGTGGTGCAGAGGTTTTCAATCAAAAAAGCCAGCGATCTTCTGGGGAAATTTCCCCGTAGTTTGCGCCTGCGCGCCAGTCTGCGCGCGTCTCTGCGAAAAAAGATGGTTCCCGGCATGCCCGGGAGTTCTTGGGATTGCGGTCAAGTAGCGGGAGGAATTTGTGGCAGCAGTAGGCCTTGAAGAGAAATACGATGCGGTACGCCAGCTCATTGCCGTGGGCAAAGAGCGCGGCTACCTGCTCTACGACGAAGTAAACGATTCGCTTCCGGCGGAGGTTCATTCCTCGGAAGAAATCGACGATCTGCTCACAACTTTCGAGCGGAACGGCATCGAGATTTATGAGGACCAGGCTTCGGCGAAGGCCGCGCGCGCGGTGGAAGTTTCCACGGAGGCCAGCGAGCGCGACGTCGTCGTCAAGGACGATGCGCACTCCGACGAAGGCAGCAGCGACCTCGACCTGACACCGGGTTCGCTGGAAAAAACAAACGATCCGGTCCGGATGTATCTGCGCGAGATGGGCACTGTCCCGCTGCTGACGCGCGAGGGCGAAGTCACCATCGCCAAGCGTATCGAGCGCGGGCAACTGGTGGTGATGAAGTCGATTACGCGCTCGCCGATCGTCATCAAGGAATTGATCGCGGTTGGCGACGACTTGCGCAAGGGCGTGCGGTCCATCAAAGAGATCGTGCAGTTCGACGATGAAGAGCTGACCGAAGAGAAGATCGCCAACAAAACCAAGCAGACGCTCAAGTACATCGACAAGATTGCGAAACTGTACGAGACCGCGCTGAAGCAGGCTGCGAAGCTCGATAAAACGCCGAAGTCGAAGAAAAGACCGTACATCCGCGCGAAGTGGGACGTGGCGCGGACGCGTGTGGAGATTTCCGTCGCCATTCGCGACATCGATTTCAATCCATTTGAAAAGAAGCGGCTGATCGATAAAATGCGCGGCACCGTCGAGCGCCTGCAGTCGCTGGAACGCGAAGCCGGGCGACTGGAACGCCGCGCGGACGTGGCCAAAGGCGATGTGGCGGCGGAAGCGCGCAAGGAACTGCGCACGCGCCGCACCGAGCTGAAGGACATCGAAGAGGCCAGCGAAGTCGGGCTCACGGAACTGAAGCGCACGCTGACTTTCATTCACCGCGGCGAAGCCGAAGCCGAGCAGGCCAAGAAGGAATTGATCGAGGCCAACCTTCGACTGGTTGTTTCGATCGCGAAGAAATATACCAACCGCGGATTGCAGTTCCTCGACCTGATTCAGGAAGGCAACATCGGCCTGATGAAGGCGGTGGACAAGTTCGAGTGGCGCCGCGGGTACAAGTTTTCGACGTACGCGACGTGGTGGATCCGCCAGGCCATCACTCGCGCCATCGCCGACCAGGCGCGCACGATTCGTATTCCGGTGCACATGATCGAGACGATCAACAAGCTGGTGCGCACCAGCCGCCAGCTCGTGCAAGAGCTGGGCCGCGAGCCGACCAGCGAAGAAATCGCCAAGCGTATGGACATTCCGGTGTCCAAGGTGCGCAAGATCTTGAAGATCGCGCAGGAGCCGATTTCGCTCGAAACACCGATCGGCGAAGAGGAAGACTCGCATCTGGGCGATTTCATCGAGGACAAGGCTGTGGTTTCGCCGTCCGATGCGGTCATCAATTTGAATTTGAAGGAACAGACTTCTTCCGTGCTGAAGACGCTGACCCCGCGCGAAGAAAAAGTCATCAAGATGCGCTTTGGCCTGGACGACGGCAGCGAGCACACACTCGAAGAAGTCGGCCAGTCGTTTGCCGTTACGCGCGAGCGCATTCGCCAGATCGAAGCGAAGGCGCTGCGCAAGCTGCGGCACCCGTCGCGTTCGCGCAAACTGCGCGCGTTTCTCGAGGGGCCCTCGCGCGATTACCTCTAGTAATATCTGAAGTATCGCAGTGTCATCACGCGAAGTCTCCCCGGGCGCAACCGGGGTAGTCTAATTCCCCCTAGGTTTGGGAGGATTCCTTACCTCAGCTGTTCAACTAGTTTTTCCTTGGGGATGTTGTTCCAAAGGCTTACACGCGTAAGAATGTCGTTGAGAGTTCCCTTCGCTAGGATCGCGTGATCCGCCACCGTCAAGTTGTGTTCGCCCAACGCATTAATCTTGCGTACTCGAACATGACTGCCACGCTGACGAATCACTTCGTATCCCAGGGAAACAAGCAAACGGATGAGCGCGCGACCGCTAACTTGTGGCAGCCGGGGCATGCGTAAGTTTCAATTCGGAGACGACGAGAACATCGATTTCGGATGGCGGGAAGTCACCGTCGAAGTGAAGCGCGACTGCTTCACGAATGTTTTCATACAGTTCGTCCACGGTTTGGCCTTGTGTGAAAATATCCTGGCCAATGCCGCGGGCACACCAGTTTTCCCCGTCGTTGTAGACCTCAACCTTGACCAACATATTGTTATCTTAGCTCTTCGCTGCCAGTAAACCAATCATTTCGAATGACGGTCAGCTATGCGGGGAGTTCAACGTAAGCGGAATACGTCTGCGGTTCGGGCACGGTTTGGCCTTCTTCTCGCAACCGTTCAAGCTCGTTGGTGCTCCGGTAGACATAGCCTTCGCCAACTCTCCAGGGAACAACACAGTGCAGATTGCGAAAGTGATGAAACAGACGGGGCCCGGATTGTCTCCCTGCGTACTAGAATGGAGCGCGGGTAACTGCGAACGATGAAGACGACGCAAAAAACTGCCGCGATTGTGCTGGTTGCGTTGCTTGGCGGAGTTGCCTACGGATTGTTCCGCACGGCGCAACCAACAAGTACGCCCGCGATGAATGCCAAGACCGCGTATGGAGGGACAGCGCCGGCGCCGATTGTGGATCATACGCCACTCTTGACTGCGCAGCGGCTGGCGCAGATGCCGACCAGCGTGGAGGAAAAGCCATTCGCGGAGGAAGCCCTGCGGCTGGGGGACCACGAGATGGACCTCGCCTTTGCCGCGGCGGTGCTTGACGCCGAGGAGCATCCACCGGAATTAAGCGCCGAGGCCAAGGAGATACAGGCGCGGCTGCAGCAGGCGGAGAAAGCCGTCGAAGCGGACAAGGCAGGGGTTGCGCAGCTGACGGCAGCGTACGAAAAGGCCAGCGCGGACAAGAAAGATGCATTGGACGACCAGCTCGATGTGGCGAAAGCGAAGCAGGAGTTGGACCAGGACGAAGCCGATGATGCTAAGCAGGACCTGATCCGTTCGGGCGGAGATCCGAAGGGCCGAATCCAATCGATGGTTGAGGAACACGAAGCCGCTTCGCATGTGGCGGATACCATGCATGTGTCGGTCACCAATGATGCCGAAGCGTGGGGACTGATTCATCGGGTGCAGCGATGGTTGGCGCTTCGCGAAAAGCAGCTACTCCTCTGGCACGCCAAGCAAGACGCGGAGTTCATGGCGATATCGCTGACTGCGCAGCACAATGCGCTGGAATCGCAAATCAACGCTGGAAAGGCCCGCGCAACACAGACGACCGAGCGAGCGAAATCGAGTGCGGACACTGGTGGTTCCCGGAAACATTTAAATCTGAACCGCGAAGAGTCGACGGCTCTGGTGAAGGCCACGAAGCTGCGCGCTTCAGAGCAAAAAACATTGGCAGGATTTGGCAAGCGGATCGACGACCAAAAACAACTGGCCGAGGTGTACGCCAAATGGACGGATGTTGTTGCGGGCAAGCAGCGGTTGGTCGTTCACCGAATGTTGACGGGAATGGCCATTATTTTGGGAATCTTGCTCGTCGGAATCTTTTTCGATAGCTGGCTCGAACGGCTGCTCGGCAAAACATCCCTGGATCGCAGGCAGGTCGAAACGATGCGCACGGTAACGCGCGTGGCAGTGCAGATCTGCGCGGTGCTTTTCATTCTGCTGGTGATTTTCGGACCCCCGAGTCAGCTGGGAACGATTCTGGGCCTCGCCGGCGCGGGCCTAACGGTGGCGCTGAAAGATTTCATCGTGGGCTTCCTCGGTTGGTTCGTGCTCATGGGGAAAAACGGCATCCGCCTCGGCGATTGGGTGGAGATCAACGGCGTGACCGGCGAAGTGGTCGAGCTCGGGATGTTCCACACCGTTTTGCTCGAGACCGGCAACTGGACCGATTCGGGCCACCCGACGGGGCGGCGCGTGACGTTCACGAACAGCTATGCGATCGAAGGTCACTACTTCAATTTCTCGACCTCCGGGCAATGGATGTGGGACGAATTACAGGTGGTGCTTCCCACGGGGCAAGACCCATATCCCGTCATCGATGCGATTCAGAAAAAGGTCGCCGAAGCAACCACCGAAACCGCGAAACAGGCCGAGCAGGAGTGGAAAAACGTGGCGCGTTCGCGGCAGGTGAACACTCTATCGGCTGCGCCTGCCATCAACGTGAAACCGGTCATCGGCGGTGTCGAGATCGCCGTGCGCTACATCACCAGCGCCAACGAGCGCTACCAGTTGCGCGCCAAGCTCTATCAAGCGGCCGTGGATCTTCTCGGCGCGAAGGCTGTTGCTCCGCCAGCGGCCCCTGCACCCACGCCTCCTGTATCCACGCCCCCTTCCAACTAAACCAAACCCGCGGGCAACGGGCTGTCACTCTGCACAGCTTCGCGCAAATTTCCATGGCGGCCTCGCGCCAAGGAATGCTCCGCCACCGAAGCTTATCGCAAGAGCTGGCGGGCGCGGATGGCGGAGACCGTAGCTCCGGTGTAGAGCACGGCCAGCAGCGCATACGCCACGATCAGACCTGCTCCCTGCGCCACCCAACCCAGGGCAAAACTCATGAAAAGCTGCACCACCGTCGTGAGAATCGCCATCGCGGATTGCGTCCGCCCCATAAAATGTCTCGGCACGATGGTCATCAACGAAGATTGCGCCACGACTCCACCCAGCGCGCGGAAGAATCCAAACAGAATTTGCATCATCACCGCGCCAACAAGAAACGCGACGAACGGAGTCGCCATGTGCCCCACTGCGAGTCCGGCGCACGCTGCAACATAGAGAGGCATGCGCATCGCCTGCGGCAACTGGCTGGCAATGAGTCCTCCGACGATCGCGCCGGTGGCCCAACCTGCTTCCAAAAAGCCCAGCCCCTGTGGCCCCGCCCGAAGAATGTCGTTTGCCAGCGCAACGAGGACGACGTTTGCGCTTACCACTCCCGCCATCATGATGGCATGCGTGACGCCCAGCGCAAGCACCAGCGGCTGCCGTTTCAGATATGCGAAGCCCTCCTTCATGTCGGCGTAAACGGCGAGCGAGAGGCCCGCTTCAGCGACTTCCGGATTCTCTCCGGTTTCGAGCGCCTCGGCAGTCGCTTCGGTCGCTTCGCTATACTCCCGCGGATATTTCTGGCTCTCCCGCGGCGAGACGTACCCGCGGCGCACCTCATACAAGCAGTAAGCCGACACGAAATAAGTCGCGCCATCGATGGCGAGAATTCCCGCGACTCCAGCAGTGTTGTAGAGAAAGCCGACGACGGCTCCAGCAATCAGCATTCCGCTCTGTACACCGACCAGCACCGCGGCATTCGCGCCGGTGAATTGGCTCGGCGGAATCACTTCCTGCACCAGGGCGTTCACGGTGGCCCAATACATGGCAGAGCCGATGCCGGTAATCAGCGTCATGGCGTAGAGATGCCAGAGCTGCAGGTGGCCGCGCCACGCGATGTACGCCGCGGCGAGGACGAAGAAGCCTCGCACGATGTCGAGCAAGACGCCCAAGTAACGGCGGTCCAATCGGTCGATCAGCACGCCGCCGAGAAACGGCACGAAGAGTCCCGGCAGGGTAACGACGATGACCTGCAGGCTGACTTTCACCGTCGAGTGCGTCGCCGCCAGGATGTACCAGCTAACGCCCGCGAAATTCATCCCGCTGCCGAAGAGCGACACGAACATCGCGAGAAAGAAATAGCGGAAGCCGCGTTGCGCCCAGATCAGCTTCCAGTCCACCGGATTTGTCGCCGCCGTTGCCATGGAACGTATTAGTTTACTATCGTGGGGGTCTTCGACGGGCGACATGCACCGTCGAGTTACGCTTCCGGAACAAATTGGCGGAAAGAGAGGTGAACCACCGTGGGAAACGAAGTGAGTTGCGAGGTGCGGTTCGGCAAGCAACAGTCAGGAGGGAAAGCATTGCTCGAAACGAGCGAGATTCTCTTCCGCGGCGAATTTCGTCTGAAGATTCCCTTTTCCACGATCAAATCGGCGAAAGCCGTGGATGGCGAACTCCGTTTGCAGACAGCCGAAGGGCTCGCGGTCTTCCAACTCGGTGCGGCCGCCGAAAAGTGGTGCGAGAAAATTGTTCATCCCAAGTCGCGCATCGAAAAGCTTGGCGTAAAGCCCGGAGCGAAAGTTTCTTTGCTCGATGACTTTGCCCCGGATTTTCTGGATGAACTGGGCAAACTCACCAAGTCTGTGAGCAAGAGCAAAGTTGCACCGGATTCGGAATGGATCTTTTTCGCTGCGGATTCGAACGAAGATCTCGGCGCCTTGCCGAAAATCTCCAAATCAATGAAAGGCGCTGCCGCGCTTTGGATCGTCTATCCCAAGGGCCAAAAACAAATCACCGAAAACGATGTTCTCGCCGCCGGCCGCAAGTGCGGCCTAAAAGATGTGAAGGTCGTAGGCTTTTCCACTACCCACACTGCACTGAAATTTGTCATCCCGCTATCTGACCGCTAGTCGATTCTTAGTTCGCAAGTAGCAGCGCAAAGCGTCACATTCTCCGAGGGGTTGGTCGGGTTGTAGAGGATAGGTGCTTCCATGTCTTCATATAGCCCCCAGGACTCGTCGGTCCCCTTACCCTGCACCAGTCGGCCCGAGGCGTCCCGGAACTCATATCGGATTTGGCTTCTCCGATGTTTCCCGCGGATAAGCTCTTGGTGAGTAACGATGGCCATGGCGACGTCTCCTTCGGCCAATAGCTTTCGATCTCTCCGGGCACTGCGAATTATTGTTATTCCGATGACCGACCAGATCAGAGCGAACAGTAGGAGGAGGGCAAGATCCCGAAGAGTGGCAAGTGGGCCGGAAACCGAGATCTCGTCCCGCACGATTTGATACCCGAAGTAGAGTATAAATATCCACGAGATTGGAAATGCGATGGTAATGACGCGGGCAACTGGTTTGAACCTTACCATACGGGGCTTGGATAATGCTGAGAGGTACAGATGCGTATTGACAGGAGTTTTTTTAATGTTTTCCTTAGCTGCCATAGCCCAAGGTAAGGTGTTTGCATAAGCGACCGCAGGGTGCGAGACTTCCAGTAGTTTCAATTTCCGCCAGGACACAATCGCGCGGCCGACAACAAACACAGACAAGAATAGAAAAGGGAAGAATGCGAATCCGGATTTAGACAGGTAGCCAACGAAAGCAAAGAACCGTGCAAAGAGTAACAAGTTCCGAGGAAATTGCCTCAAGGATTCCCGCTCTATTTCTTTCGCGAGTTGCAAGTTCCAGCCACAGAACGAGCAGTAGGGCTTCGAAGTGCCCCAAAAACCAGAGCCACCAATTACCTCCATTCCGCATTTGGGACACGTCAGCTTTTTCATCTATGAAATGTATAACTCTCTCGCGCTTGTTTATCGAGAGAAAGTTTTACGATTTTCCATTCGTGCGTATGATCAACGTGATGACGCTCTTGCTGGAAGTGAGAGGATTGACAGTGGAGTTGCCCACAGCAGCCGGATGGGTGCGGCCGGTGAACGAAGTGTCTCTGCGCATCGCTGCGGGCGAATCGCTTGGCTTGGTCGGCGAATCCGGCAGCGGCAAAACAATGTTGTCGCTGGCGCTGATGGGTTTGCTTCCGCCTGGGGCACGGGTCAGCGGCGAAGCATCGCTAGCGACGGAAGCGTCTGCGAAAAATTTGACGGCGCTGAGCGAGCGGGAGTGGCGCGACGTGCGTGGCGGCGAAATCGCCATGGTCTTTCAGGAGCCCATGACCTCGCTGAATCCCGTGATGCGCATCGGCGCGCAAATCGAAGAAACGATTCGCGCGCATCAACCAAAGCTTAGCGCCAAAGAAGTGAAACGCAAGGCGGTCGATTCTTTGCGGCGCGCGGCGGTCCCCGAACCCGAGGCCCGCGCGGAGCAATTCCCGCACCAGCTTTCCGGAGGCTTGCGGCAGCGCGCGATGATTGCCATGGCGCTGGCCGCGGGACCGCGATTGCTGATCGCGGACGAACCAACGACAGCCCTCGACGTCACCGTGCAAAAGCAAATCCTGGATTTGCTGGATCGCCTCCGCCGCGAGCTGCCGCTCGGTCTCCTTTTTATCACGCACGATCTGGGCGTTGTGGCTCAAGTGGCCGAGCGCATCGCGGTGATGTACGCGGGACGCATCATCGAAGAAGGGCCCGCGCGAAATGTACTGGCAAAGCCGTTACACCCATACACGCAAGGGTTGCTGAGAGCGTCACCAACGTTGAAGCGCGGCACGCTCACTCCAATTCCCGGCGCCGTTCCGCAGCTCACCGCACTCCCGCCCGGCTGCGCGTTCGAACCCCGCTGTGAACTTCGCCGCGACGAATGCACAATGGCTGTCCCCGCGTTTCGAATCATCGGCGGCGATCACGCCGCCCGCTGCATCCTGGTCTGATGGAAACTCTTCTCACAGTGCGTGAACTGCGCAAGACTTACCGGCGAGGCGGCGGCGTCTTTTCTCAGGAATCGGAAGGCGCGCGCTTCACGGCCGTGGATGGCATAAGTTTCACAGTCGCGCGCGGAGAAACGTTCGCCGTCGTCGGCGAAAGCGGCTGCGGTAAAACCACGCTGGCACGCATGCTCCTGCGGTTGATCGAGCTCGACGGCGGCGATATCCGTTTCGAGGGACGCGATCTTCTCACGTTGCGCGGAGAAGAACTGCGCTCGCAGCGCCGCCAGATGCAGATGGTTTTCCAGGATCCCTTCGCCTCGCTCAATCCGCGGATGCGCGTCGGCGAAATCGTCGCCGAGCCTCTCGCTATTCACGAGCCCGGCCTCTCTGGCACGGAGCGCCTTGCACGCACGGCGGCGATTCTTGGCCGCGTCGGCATAAATGAAGGCGCCATGCCGCGGTATCCCCACGAATTCTCCGGCGGCCAGCGCCAGCGCATCGGCATTGCTCGCGCTCTGATTCTCCAGCCAAAGCTCATCGTCGCCGACGAACCCGTCTCCGCCCTCGATGTCTCCGTCGGCGCGCAGGTTCTTCTCCTGTTGCAGGAGCTCCAGCGCGAATTCGCGCTGACCTATATATTCATCTCCCATAGCTTGCCCGTGGTGGCGCAAGTCGCCACGCGCATCGCCGTCATGCGCGCCGGCCAATTCCTGGAAGTGGGCGACGCCGAACAGGTGCTTCACCAGCCGAAGAACGGCTACACCCGCGAATTACTGGCCGCCGTCCCCGAATTGCCTGGAGTGTGACGTTTCCTTAGACCTATACCCAATCCTTAGCCATTCTTCTTACTTAGAACTGATCACTGAAAACTGACAACCCTTCCCGCATTGCGCTAGAATCCCCACACTGAAATATTCCCCGGTGCTCGTGCGTAGTCCCTCTCAGAAGGCAGAACTACGCAACCTGGTGGTGAAGGAGTCCTCGATGGCTACAGCTCCTATACCTGCGTCAGAAGTGCAAGCTTCAATCAGTCCGTTCGGCCGGGTTCTCGGCGTTCTCTTCTCGCCGGGAAAAACTTTTGAAGACATCGTTCGAAAGCCTAGCTGGATAACGCCTGTTCTCGTTTCCACGCTGTTGAGCATCATCGCCGTCGTGGCGCTGAACCAGAGGATGAATTGGCGCGACTACATCGTCCAGCAAATCGAAAAAAGCCCCCGTGGGGCACAGCTTTCGGCTGATCAAAAGCAGCAGCGAGCTGAGGTGGGCGCCAAGTTCACGGTGGCGATCGTTTATGCCTCGGGCCTCTTAGTGCCAGTTTGCTTCGCGCTGCTTGTCGGTCTCGTTATGATGGGTGCCTACAATCTTATGGCGGGTGCCGGCTCAAGATTTTTCACTGCCTTTTCCATAGTTGCGCACGCAGGTTTAGTGGGGATTGTCAGTACTCCGCTCTTCTTGCTGGTTCTGTTCCTGAAACCGCCTGGCACGATCGACCCCGAGAACCCCATGGCCACCAATCTGGGAGCTTTGCTTCCTGAGGAATCTGCGAAGTGGCTGGTGGCGCTTTGCAAGTCGTTCGATTTTTTCACGTTTTGGACTCTGATTCTCATCGCCATTGGTTTCGTGGCTGTGAACCCGAGAAAACTGAAGGGCGCCAAGTCATTCACCATTGCCTTCAGCGTTTGGGCTGTCTATGTGGTTTGCCGCGTGGGCTGGGCCTTCATCTTCTCCTGATACACTGAGGTGGGACAGGCATTCTTGCCTCTCCTGCTTTCCGGTGTTTAGTTGAAGATGAATTTTTCGTTTGAAGTTGCGAAGACCGATCCGTCGGGTGCACGCCGCGGAGGCCTGACCACGCCCCACGGCACCGTTGAGACACCGTTCTTTATGCCCGTGGGCACGCAGGCTACCGTCAAAGCCCTGACGCAGGAAGCACTCGAAGAGCTCGGCGCAGAAATCATCCTCGCCAACACCTATCATCTCTACCTTCGTCCCGGCCAGGAACTGGTGCGCAAGCTCGGCGGGCTTCATCAATTCATGTCCTGGCCGCGCGCCATCCTCACGGACTCCGGCGGCTATCAGGTCTTCAGCCTTTCCGAATTGCGAAAAATGACCGATGAGGGCGTGCGCTTCCGTTCCCATCTTGACGGCTCGGAGCATCTCCTCACGCCGGAAAAAGCCGCGGAGATTCAGCTCGCGCTGGGATCGGACATCGCCATGGTCCTCGATGAGTGCATCGAAACGCCGGCGCCCCGCGAGAAAGCGGAAGCTGCGCTCAAGCGCACCACAGAATGGGCGAAGCGCGCGCGCATCTATTTTCAGGAATGCGCGCGGCGCAACGGAAATCTCAGCCAATTGCAATTCGGCATCGTGCAGGGCGCGACGTTTGCCGATTTGCGTCGCGAAAGTGCGCGGCAACTTCTCGATCTCGATTTTCCTGGATACGCGGTCGGCGGCCTCGCTGTCGGCGAACCGCATGCAATGACTTGCGAAATGACCGCGGAAGTGACAGCGCTGCTGCCCAAGGACCGCCCGCGCTATCTCATGGGCGTGGGTCGTCCGGAACAGCTCGCCGATTATGTCGCGCTGGGCATCGACATGATGGATTGCGTGCTCCCCACACGCGCTGCGCGTCACGCCTGCCTCTACACCAGCGAAGGCCGCGTCCTTATTAAGAACGCGCGCTACGCCCAGGATCAGCGGCCCATCGATCCCAAGTGCAGTTGCTCAGTCTGCCGCCGCTACTCGCGCGCCTATCTTCGTCATCTCTTCGCCGCGGGAGAAATCACCGCGGCGATTCTCGCCACCCACCACAATGTCCACTTTTACCTTGACATAATGCATCAAATCCGCGAGGCTATCGAGTTTGGGAACCTAGCGAATTTCTCATCTGAGATGCACGCGCGTTATGCTGTGGGTCCAGCCTGAAGGCTGAATTCCCGGAAGTGCGCGAGCCATCCGCGGGGCGCCAAAACGAATCGAAGAGATGTCGGCGATATAGGAGCGCGGGTGCTTTGCCCGCGGCGGGGCGTTTCTGTCGTTCTTCTTTCGGAAGAATGCCTATGCGGCCGCCAGAACTCAGTCAGTTCGCGGAACGAGTTGAGAGTAGAAGACAGATGAACCGGAGCCCGGCGAAGACACAAAAGCTCGGTTTTAGCATTGATTAGTGGGAACTGAAAACTGACTACTGAAAACGCAGATCGAACGAAGAAGGACTGGACCAAAAGGAAATGATGGCAGTAATCCTATTGCAAGCTTCTGGCGGCGGTTTCGGCGGCTTCTTGATCCCGCTAGGTCTCATGTTCGCCATCATGTATTTCATGGTGATCATGCCCCAGCAGCGCCAGCGCAAAAAAGTACAGGCCATGCTCGCGGAGCTCAAGGCCGGCGATAAAGTGATCACCAGCGGCGGCATCTACGGCACCATCAATGGTATCGATGGCGATTCGGTCATTTTAAAAATCTCCAGCGAACCGCAGGTTAAAATTCGCATCGCGCGTGCGGCGATTGCCCAGGTGGAGGCATCGGAAGATGCAAAATAAGCCCACCCTTCGCCGGACTACACGTCTTACTTTCTGACCATGAA
>Ga0137409_10001417_pt1 | contig 25921 bp, 20 predicted proteins | sample CZODoug1_16funga_FD_122059 | JGI IMG/M metagenome (GOLD analysis project Ga0137409, IMG submission 122059) | Vadose zone soil fungal communities from Angelo Coast Range Reserve, California, USA - CZODoug1_16fungal (Hybrid Assembly) | ecosystem: Environmental > Terrestrial > Soil > Vadose zone...
CTCCAGCTCACCGGTGGGAACAAGAGCGAAGCGGCGCGGCTCCTTCGAACCGACTACAAAACGCTGTACCTCAAGATGAAGCACTACGATATCGACGCCGGCAAGTTCCGGGCGTCGTAACCTCGGCAGAATCTCGGCAGAGCGACTGCGCGCCTGATCTGGAGGACTGCCCGCCGGCCGGCTCTCTTGGTAGCCGCGCCATGGTGTCGGCGCCATACTCATTGCGACTGCACCCGACTTTCTCGGCGGCGCATCTATCCCTGTTCCTGGCGCACCGTCGTTACCTTGACGCGCCGCTGACTGCGGTTTCACTCACCAGCACCGCCACTTGCCGTTCGCTCGTGATGAGACTATCGGCGCGAGCTACACGCGACCTACGCAAGGCCGCCGGCGACGGCCCGTACTTTGCTTAAGCTTGAAGCGCAACACGAAAAATGAGGAATCCAAGCGAGCGAGGTTGCGAAGAACGTCTTCCGACGTGCAGGGTATCTAGAGCTGATTTTCAGTCTTTTGAAAGGAGAAACCAAAGTGAGCGAAGTTGCGAAGAACGTCTTCCGACGTGCAGGGATTCTAGCGCTGCTTTTCAGTGTTTTGGGGATCTCTCCAGTACCGGCCAGCGCAGGACCAGCCGTGGTGATAAAAGACACACTCTGTGTCCTATTAGACGGCCAGGGAGTGCCCTTCCTGGTCATGGAAAGTGTCGTCATTGGCACTGACAGCACCACCGATATTTCAATGGCTTCGTGCAAGGGAACAGTACTACCACCTCTCTCGGGACAGGCCGTCCAGTGGGATACCACCAACTGGCCGCCTCCGACCGGCGGCGGGCTTTGCAGCACAGGTTTCGGAATAACAGCCCGATGGCAGGACACGGTCTCATCCAGCGGCCAGTCAAGTCTTTCATGTCACTACCCAACACACCCGTGAGGACATAACGAGCGGGCATAGCCCTTTGGCCGGCGCGGTGCAACTGTAGACGGGCGAGGGCCAAGGCTTGCAAGCCTTGGCTTTCGCGCGGCGCTAAGCGATGTCGAGGAGGGCGTGGTAGGTGAGAGGAATGACGGCGTTCGCCGGCCACTCGGCTCTGAAAGGGCGTCGTTCTCAGCCGGAAAGTCGAGCACCGTGCGCCGGAATCCCTCTGCGAGGAGGTCCTCTGGAAACAGCTGGCAGCGGGACGAACGTTCCGGCCGGGAGAAACGCCCGGTCCGCGGCGAGCAGATCAAGCAGGTGGCCGACTCCCCGCTCACGGTCCTCGTCGAGGGCGAGACCGGCACTGGCAAGGAGCTCGTCGCCCGGGCGATCCATCAGCTGAGCGCCCGACGCGAGAAGCCGTTTGTCGCGGTCGACTGCGGCGCGATGCCGGACACCCTGATCGAGTCGGAGCTTTTTGGCTATGAGAAGGGCGCGTTCACGGGCGCCCATCAGCGCAAGGAGGGGCAGTTCCAGCTTGCCGGAGAGGGGACCCTGTTCCTCGACGAGATCGTCAACCTTCCTCTCCCCACGCAGGCGAAGCTCCTGCGTGCGTTGCAGGAGCGACAAGTCCAGCCACTCGGCAGCAAGCGCCCGGTCCAAGTGCTCGCGCGGATCATCGCCGCCTCCAATGTCCCCCTCGAGCGCGAAGTGCGGGCTGGCCGGTTCCGCCAGGATGTCTATTACCGCCTGAACGAATTCGCGATCACCCTGCCGCCACTCAGGGAGCGAGACAACATCCTCCACCTGGCGAACGAGTTTCTCCCGGAAGCCGGCATGGAGCTCGGCCGCCCCTGCCGCAAGATCTCAGAAGCGGCGGCGCAGGTCCTTCTGCGGTATCACTGGCCAGGCAACGTGCGCGAGCTCAGGAACGTCATTCGCCGCGCCATTCTCCTCGCTGCGGACGTCATCGAGCCGGCGCACCTCTCGGTCATTCCCGTCGACTCGCCTCCGACGGCCGCCCTTCGCGAAGCGCCGGCGCCAGGTGATTGCTCTTTGAAGGAGATCGCGGACGCGGCCGCAGCGCAGGCCGAGCAGGACGCGATCCGCCGCGTCCTCCAGCTCACCGGTGGGAACAAGAGCGAAGCGGCGCGGCTCCTTCGAACCGACTACAAAACGCTGTACCTCAAGATAAAGCAGTACCGCATCGACGCGGCGCTGTTCAGGGAATTCCGCGCGTCCTGATCCGCTGGCAACTCTGGTCTGCTCACCAGGGTAGCGTCGCCTTACCTCCGGCAACTTTGCCTTAGCGTACTCATTGGTACGCGGTTTGCGTGCGTTCTGCCATGTGAGACGGAGCCGTGGCCTCTAGAAACGTGGCAGGAGCGAGCGGCAGGCGACGACAGGAGACGCGCTTCTCGCTGAAGGAGCTCGCCGACCGCGCCGCCGCCGAGGCGGAGCGACAGGCGATACGCTTGGCTCTTCACGCCACGCGTGGCAACAAGAGTGAAGCGGCTCGGCTTCTGCGAGTGGATTACAAGACCCTCCACCTCAAGATGAAGCGCTACGCGATCGATGCCGCGGGTTTCCGGGCGCCGTAACCATCGGCGCAAGCTCTGGCGACGACGCCATGGTGTGCGCGCCATAGCTCGCGGCGAGATGTGTGTGTTCTGCGCCGCATCTGTCCCTCTGCCCGGCGCGCTGTCGTTCGGGTTGGTGCGTTCGCCGGCGGCGGTTTCTCTTGTCCGCGCCGCCACTTGCCCACGTTCGCGGTTCGTTCCTTTGAAATCGATGGTGCGAGCCCGCACGCGGGCACGCGGTTTGCGTTCAAACGCAAGCGAAATTGAGTTCCACCTACACAGGAGAGAGCTAGATGAAAAAGTTAGTACTGCTTACCACAGTGACTGCTGGATTGAACCTCGCGCTCATGTCTTCGGCGAACGCCGCAACGTATGGCGGTGACGCCACGGGCGCAGCGGTGACGGTGACGGCCACCGGCACGACAATTCGCGCCGCCAGCGGCTCGCTGTCGATTTCGGGAGGAGAGGCCGATGCCGCTCTATCCGTCGGTGACATCCCGGGCAGCGCGACGGGCGGCGTGGTTACGCTTGCCGCCAGCGCGCTGCACAGCGCCATCGTTGGCACCGGTCCGACGACCAGAGCTGAGGGCTCAATGGGCGCCGTCGGCTTGACAGTGTCCGGGAACCAGATCAGCAGCGATTTCCTCATGGCCCGGAGCAACGCCAGCTGCGGACCGTCGGTCGCGGGCAGCTCTGAGCTCGTCAACCTCGTCATCAACGGTCAATCGATCACCGTGACGGGCGCGGCCAACCAGACCGTCGCGTTACCGAACGGCAGCGTGATCATCAACGAGCAGGTGCCGACGGTCGGAGCGACGTCCGGCGAGCTCATTGTCAGGGCGCTGCACGTGATGACGCAGGACACGATTACCCTGCAGCCGATCGCTGACGTCGCGCTCGGGATCGCCGAAGCCAAGATCGACTGTGCGGCCGGCTGGTCCCCGGGCGAGAACTGGGTCACCGGCGGCGGGTGGATCCCTGGACAAGGCGGTATCGGAACGGCGACGTTCGGTTTCGTCGCCGGGCCCGGTGGTGGCGGGAGCACGCGCGGGCATCTGACGCTGAAGGATCACAGCACGGGTGCAACCGTTCATGGAACTGTGATCATCAACATGACCGAGTGCATATCCGGCGTGAGCCACTTCGAAGGCGACGACCAGAACGCCTTTAGGTTCCAAGTCGACACGGCCGACAACGCCGACCCCGGGGCGGGTCGCGACACGTTCACGATCAGCGGCGCATATTCGAACCCCGGTCCACTGCTCGGCGGCGGCAACATTCAGGCGCACGGTTTCAGCTGTCCGTAGTTCTCGCTCAGACTAGACGGGGTGGCCGAAAGACGGAAGTTCAATGAAGGTTAACCAAGGATACGGAGGACATATGAAGACACGTATGAGAAAGGAGCGCACATCATGAAACGACGCACCGCTATCGGCACAGTTGTCGGGACCCTAGCGTCCATAATGTTGCTCGCCACCTTATCTCCTCGCCTGGCGTATGCGGACAACACTGAATGCACCGGAACGCTGACAGGGACCTACGACAACGTGGTCGTTCCGAGTGGCGCCGACTGCGTTCTCTCCGGCGCGCACGTGATACATAACGTACGGGTCGAGTCCGGCGCGAGCTTGCTCGCGACCATCGGACTCGGTTCAACGACGATCGGCGGTAATGTTCACGGCATCCACTCGAAATTTGTGCTCTTGGTGTTCCAGACGCAGGTCGGAGGTAACCTCCACGTCCATGGCGGAGACGCGGGCACGACCAGCGGTTTCGACATCGGCGTGACGATCGGCGGGAACGCGACAATTGAGTTGAATGCCGGGAGGACGTTTGTCGATGCCGCCACCGTCGGTGGCCAACTCAATGTTTGGAGGAACACTGGCTGCGCCGTCGAGGTCGAGTTCAACACTGTCGGCGGCCATATCCGTGTGGAAGACAACATCATCGGGGTTGTGCCGATCGCTGAGTGTCCAAACCCACCCGTTGGATTGCCAACCGTGGGCACCGGAATGTCTATATTCACCAACATGGTGCCCACTGGGAATTTGCTGGTTCTCAGGAACAGCGGAGGCGGTGTCAAGAACGTTGTGTCCAACACCGTCGGGAAGACGCTCAGGTGCAGCGACAACGATGACCCGTTTGTCGGCGGCCCGAACTCCGCGTCGAGACTACAAGGCGACCAGTGCTTCTAGCCGGTGCGGCTAAGTGGTAGAGATAATAGCCGGAGAAAAGCCCGGACTCGAAAGAGGCCCCGGGCTTTTTTGTTTGCTTCTATCATCCCTTCGGCGAGCCCTTAATGCGCAAGGTGGCCGCCAAAATCGAGCGCTCGCTGCGTGCGCGGCCACGCTCAGCCGCGAAGCGCCTTCATGACGTTTTCGTCTTCGAGCGCCTGCTGCGGCCTGCCCTCGAAGATGATCTCGCCGCGGTCGATCGCGTAGAGCCGGTCCGCGATGCGCGCCGCGTTGGCGAGATTCGACTCGGCGATCAGGAGCGAGATCCCCAGCTCCTCGATCTTGAGCACCGCATCGCGGAACCGCTTGACGACGACCGGGGCGAGCCCTTCGAACGCCTCGTCCAGAAGCAGCAGCGTCGGGGCGAGCGCCATCCCGCGCGCGATGGCGACCATCTTGCGCTGGCCGCCGCTCAGGTTCATCCCCTGGCGGCGCATCAGCTCGCGCACCTCGGGGAACACCCCGAACACCCGCTCCTCGATGTTGCCGTCGGCGAGCGCCTCCAGCCTGCGGCGCGCCTTCGCCGACATCCAGCGACTGATCATCATGTTCTCCGCCACCGTGAGCTCGGGGAAGATCTCGCAGCCTTCGGGCGCGTAGCCCATGCCGCGCCGCGCACGCTGGTGCACCGGAAGCGAAGTCACCTCCTCGCCGTGAAACAGGATCTGGCCGGACTTGACCGGCACAAAACCCATGATGCTTTCCATGGTCGTGGTCTTGCCCGCGCCGTTGCGCCCGACCAGGCAGACCACTTCGTGGCTGCGAACGCTCAACGAAACCCCGTGCAAGATGTGTGCGGGGCCGCGGAAGGCGTGGATGTTTTTCACTTCCAGCATGTCAAACGTCCGTCCCGAGCAGATACTTGGCCACGTCGCTGTTTTGGCGGATCTCCTCGGGCGGACCGTCGGCGAGGAACCTGCCTTCATGCATCACGACGACGCGATCGGAGTACTTGAACACCACGTCCATGTCGTGTTCGATGACGACGGCCGTTATCCCGCCGCCTCGCACCACCGCTGACACCGTGTCCATGATCTGCGCCTTGTCGCGCGTGCTGACGCCGCTGGTCGGCTCGTCGAGAAACAGCAGCTTAGGACGCAGCGCGTAGGCGACCGCCACGTCGAGGAGCTTGCGCTCGCCCTGCGCGAGCCCTCCCGCGCGCCCCTCCGACTTGCCGCCGAGGCCGAACTCGGCGAGCAGATCCGACGCTTCGCGGGTCACCGCGGCGTCGCGCTCCGCGAGCGCGAGAATCCGCTTGGTCTTGCCTTCGCGCGCGAAGATCGCGAGCGCCACGTTGTCGAGCACCGACAGATCGTCGAACAGGTTCACGAGCTGGAAGCTGCGCGCGATCCCCGCCCGGATGCGCTCTTCCACCGACGCATGGGTGATGTCGCGGTCCCCGATGAAGATCCTGCCGCTGTCGGGGAGCAGGAACGCGCTGATCAGGTTGACCAGCGTGGTCTTGCCCGCGCCGTTGGTGCCGACGAGCGAGAGGAACTCGCCCTCATTGACCGTGAAATCCACCCCGTCCACGGCGCGCGTTTCGCCGAAGTGCTTCTTCAGGCGCTCCGTCCGCAAGAGATTCATTTGAACTTCGCCGACAGGCGTTGCGCAGTGCCGACGATTCCCGCCGGCAGGAAGGTCACTAGGATGATCAGGATCGCGCCGAGCGTGATCTGCCAGTATTCGGTGAGCGCGATAGCGTAGACCTCGAGGTAGTTGAAGAGCACCGCTCCGACGATCGGGCCCGAGAAGTTGCGGAACCCCCCGAGCACCGCGAAGAACACGATCTTGCCGGACTGCGGCCAGTACAGGACGTCGGGGGTGGTCAGCCCGTTGAGCGGCACCCAGAGGGTGCCCGCCAGGCCGGTGAAGATCCCCGACACGAGGAACGCTAGCCAGCGGTAGCGCCAGATCCGCACGCCGAGAAAGCGCGCCCGGGTCTCGTTGTCGCGGATCGCCTGCAGCGTCTTGCCGAATGGGGAGTGGACGATCAGCCACATGAGCGCCGCGCACACGCAGAACACGACCAGCACGTAGTAATAGTAGAAGCTGATGAACCTCGCGAATGCGTCGGCGCCCGGGAAACCGATGAGGCCGCCCAGCAAGGTCAGCTTCGAGAATGGCACGCGCAGCCCATCGGTGCCTCCGGTGATCCAGAAGAACTTGTAGGCGAGCGTCCACAGCACCTGCGAAAGCGCGAGCGTCAGGATGGCGAAGAAGATCCGGGTATGGCGCACGCACACCACTCCGAACAGCGCCGCGACCGCGGCCGAGCCTACGATCCCGCCCAGGAGGAAGAGCTCCATCGACGAGACACCGAGATAGCGCATCATGAGCGCCACGGCGTAGGCGCCCGCGCCGAAGTAGGCGGAATGCCCGAACGAGAGCAGCCCGGTGTAGCCGAGCAGGAGATTGAACCCGAGCGCGGCGATCGCGAGCGTCAGGCCGTAGGTGAGGAGCTGGGTCTGATACGTGCTCGCGACCACGGGCACCAGGGCAAGAATGATCACGATGGGAACGGCGAGCTTCACGCCCTCCTCCCAAAGAGACCGGTCGGCCGGATGAGGAGCACGATCGCGGCGATCAGGTACAGCGCGGCAAGCTCGAATTCCTCCCAGAACTGGATGGTGATCGTTCTCAGGGCGCTCACGATCAGCGCGCCGACCAGGGCGCCCTCGAGGCTGCCCAGGCCGCCGATCACCACCACCACGAACGAGATGACGAGGACTTCCACTCCCATGCCGAGCACCGCGGCCTGGCTCGGAACGACGATAGCGCCGCCGAGCCCCGCCATGAAGCAACCCAGGCCGAAAGCGAGAACGTAGATCCGCCCGACGTCGATCCCTAGCGCCGCGGCCATGCGCCGGTCCTGCGCGGTGGCGCGTAGCAGGACGCCGAACTTGGTGCGGTACACGAACGCCCACAGAGCGAGCGCCGCGACGGCGCCGACTCCGATCATCAGCATGTTGTAGACGGGATACGGCAGCCCCCCGATACGAACCAGCCCGAGGGAATCCACCAGCCCGCTCGCGGTAAGCGGTGTCCCGCCCCACAGCAGCCGGATGACATCCTCGAGAACCAGCAGCAGACCGAAGGTGACGAGCAGCTGATACTCCTCCTGCCGCCGGTAGAACGGCCGGATCAAGGTGGGCTCGATCGCCAGCCCGATCACCGCTACCGCGATCGCCCCGAGGAGCAGGAAGACGAACAGCGCGGCCGGCGGGAGCGCGGCCGCCGCCGCGCCCACCGACCAGGCGGTGACGTAGGCGCCCAGCGCGTAGAAGCTGCCGTGCGCCATGTTGACGATGCCCATGACGCCGAAGATCAGGCTGAGGCCGGCGGCGATGAGAAACAGCACCGCGGCGTAGGACAACGAATTGAGAACTTGTAGCGCGACGATTTCCATCGCCTTCTTCTTCTAAGGCGCACCGCCGGGGCGGCCCACGCCACCCCGGTCAAAGATCAGCGCGTCACACCTTCGCCGCCGCCGGCCAGGTCTTCTTGATCCAGTCGGCCGCCGCCGTGGACTCGTTATGTCCCTGGCCGGGCTTCGGCCAGTTGGGCGGCGCGGTGATGCTGCGGATCGGGATCGAGACGATGCTCGCCGAATCCCAGACAGGAAAATCGTATCCCGGCAGGTTCTTGCTCAGACCCGTCACCGCGTCCTTGTAACCCTGGTGATTGTCGGCGCGGAGATAGAGATAGCCCGCCGGAGCATCGATTCCCGTTCCCTCGAGCATCGCGATGATCGCCTCGTCGTCGGGCCAGCCGCCGACGAGCTGGTTTGCCTTTTCCACCGCCTGTTTATAGAGATGGAGCGCAGTGTAGGCCCCGTCGGACTCGAAGCTCGGATACTCCTTCCAGCGCTTGTGGTAGCGCTCGACGAAGCTCTTGTTGATCGGCCAGCGCTCCGCAGAAGGATAGAGGAAGTGATAGTTCGCGTGCACGCCGGCCAGCACGCCCTCGGGGTGGTCCTTGCCGATCGCGTGCGGGTAGCCGCCGAAGGCGAGCGTGGTGGCGACCTTCATCTTGTCGAACAACCCGTAGCGAAGCGCCTGTTTGTAGAACGCGACGTAATCGCCGCCCCACACGCCGGCGATCAGCAGATCGGGCTTGGTCGAAAGGATCTTCGTGATGTGCGACGTGAAATCCGTGGTGCCCAGCTTGGGCCACGACTCGGAGACGACCTCTATTCCGGGCAGCAGCTTGCCCAGCGCGAGCACGAAGTGCTCGAAAACATTGCGCCCGTAGCTGTAATCGGGCTGCAGCGAGGCGATGCGCCGCACCTTCGGCCAGTGCGTCGCGGCGCCGATGGCAGCAGTGACGCCGTCCGCAGACTGGATGTTGGTCACCCGGAAGGTGTACTTCGGGTTCGGAACCGCCTTGTCGAACAGGAAGTCGGTGCAGCCGTCGTTGAACAGCGTGAGCACCCTCAGCTCCTCCGCCACCGGCCCGAGGGCGGGGGTGTTGCCGCTCGAAATGACCCCCGTGAAGAGCTCGATGTTCTCCGACAGCTTCATGCGCCGCAGTTCCTTCACGTTGCCGTCGGTCCCGGCGGCTTCGTCGGCGAAAATCGTTTCGATCTTGCGCTTGCCGAGCAGGCCGCCCTGCGCATTGATTTCCTCTTGGGCGAGGACATGTCCGCGCTGGCCCGGGCCGCCCAGAAGCTCGGCCGGTCCGGTAAGAAACGTGGTGTGACCGACCTTGACCGGTCGGTCGGGGATGTTGCCCTTGGGTTTGGCCGCGGCATGCGCGGTCCCGACTCCGGCGGCCCCGAGGCCTGCCGCCCCCAGCGTCGCGCCGAACTGTTTCAGAAAGCCGCGGCGCTCCTGCAGCAATTCCTTGTCCATGACTCCTCCTCTTGTCGTATGGCCATAACAGTCTACTCCCACGGCACGAGCCTGATCGGCGCGTTCGCAGCGCTGTCTTCGAGCACGGCGGCGACCACGAGCCGGTTCCCCCCTGGTTCTAACTGCAGACGACACCTGCCTTCGGCGCCTGCGCGCACTTCGCCTGCGGCTGCGACCGCGCCGTCCCGACCGATGAGCAGGTAGCGGCAGACCGCCGCCTGCTTTTCCTCCGGAGAGCCGCGCACGATCCGCACGTCGCGCCCCTCGCGCTCCAGCCGCTCAGTTTCGATGTGGACCTCCGCGCCAGAGCCGCGGCGCTCGATCCGCGTCACATGCGCCTTGAGCGGCACGGCGTAAGCGTTGAAGCTGCCGATTCCCTTCGGGTAGGTCGGATCGCGGAACACGCCGAGCACCGCCTTCGCCCCGTCCCAGCGCTCGAGCAGATAGGGCCCGTTGGTGACGAGCCAATGTCCATGCGCCGCGTGGAACTCGCGCAGCGCGCGGTAGCGGGCGCGAGCTTCTTGTGCATTCACATAAGGTGCCAATGCAGGTGGAACGTACGCGCGCTCTTCCAGCTCGCGCGCCAGCTCAGCGAGCTTGCGCACCAGCGCCGCGTCGCGCACGGGATCGAACTCCGCGAGCTTCAAATAGCCGCGCTTGGCTCCCTCCTCGAACAGCGCGAGCAGATGCCAAGGCAACGTAGTCCACGGCGGCGCCACCGTCGCCGCATCGCCGTTCGTGGCGCCGTCGAGGTAGACCTCGATCACCGGCACTTCGTAGCTCAGCTTGTCTTCGCCGAATGCGAGCGTCTCGGTGTCCACACGCAACAGGCGTACGCCTCTTAGCTGTTCTGGATTCGTGAAAGTGTAGGCATAAACCAGGTCCGCGAAGCTCATCGACGTGCCGTCGTGGAACGCCGAGTTGCGCACGCGGTAGACGATCCGCGTTGTCGCGGTCTTACCGCGTCCGGCAGAAAAGAGCGCGTCCTCGGGCACCGCAAACCCCTTTTCGCTCTTCTCGACGGAGGCGCTCACGCGATTCTCGATCCAGCCGCCGCCGTGCGGCGATGGAAGGAACGCGGGATCGGAAAGCGCCGACCACACCAGGCGGCCGAACGCATCGCCGAAACCTCCGGCCACGGGATTCCACGCGCTGGAAGGCGGCGCCGGCGCCGCCACATTGAGCCAGCCGTTCCACGGAAAGTCCCGGAGCTTGACCGTGCGCGGAAAAATCGCCGACGCAAGACCCTCGAGCGCGTCGTAGCCGGCATTCTCTACCCCTTGAGAATAGTCCGCGCCGTAGTGCTCGCGCCGCACCGTATAGCCGAGCACGACACGTTCGCAGCGAGCTTGCAGGAGCTCGACGAGATTTCGCTCGAGATTGATGCGTTCTTCGAGACTTCGATGATCGCCGCGCATCAGACGCCGCGCTGCGTTCTCGATGCGCACGTCAGGCGCCGCGGGCGCGAGCAGGAGATAGGCGTGAAACCACCCTTGTCTCAACCACGGCGGTCCCGACCAGCCGTTGTAACGCGCGCTCGCTTTGGCCATGAGCTCGCGCGCCTCGACGATCTCGATTTGAACTTTTGTTTGCTTTTTGCCCGTGGCAGCGCCGACTCGCGCCGCTTCGGCCCGATCGGCGTGATGCAGGTAGTCGGCGTGAAACGGAGTGACGGGGTATGGATGCCAGATGGCGCCTGCGCCGAGCGCATCCTTCATGCTGCGCGCGTCCGCGCAGCCGCCAGATCCGACCCTTGCCACGACATAGCCGCCGAGCGAGGCGACGCTGCCGGTCTTCGCCGGATTAGGCTGCGCAGTGATTTCCCCGCCGGCGTAGGCGTGCAGCGTCCCCTTGGCAAGCCGTTGCGCGGCCGAGCGCGCATCGAGCGCTTCGACCGTGATCTCCTGCGGATAGAACGACGGATAGAAGGGAAACTCGTGGCCGGCGTGCCCGACGCCGAGGAACGCGAGGCCTGCTGCGAGAATCAAGTAGTTCATCGGCGAGCCGCGGTGCGCTTCGGATCGCGCACCAGCGCTATCAGTCCGAGGGTGACCGCGGCGGTTATGGCGGCAAGCACGTCGAAGGTCGCCGCATAGCCCAATCCCCCAATCAGGAAGCCCGCGATCATGGGGCCCGCTGCTTCGCCGATGTCCCAGACGGTTCCGAACACGCCCATGGCGGCGCCGAGGCGCCGCGCTGAGGCGAGGTCGGCGATAAGTGCATTGGTGACCGGCGTGACCGCGCCGACGCCAAGACCAAGCAGCGGCGCAGCAAGAACGAAAGCCATCAGGCTTTCGCTCCGGAAGATCAGCGGAAGCGCGGTAGCACAGAGCAGGAGGCCGATGACGATGACTGGTATTCGCCCCACCCGATCAGACACGCGTCCGGTGATCGGCTTCACCGCCATGGCTACAGCTAGTTGCGCGCCGAGGACGATTGCAATCTCGGCCTCGTTGAGCCCTACCTTCTTGGCGTAGATTGGCAGGAAGCCGAGAAAGGCGCCGTAGCCGAGGTACATGACGGCTTCGATGCCCGCCGCGACGAAAATCGGCGGTGTCTTGAACACCTCAGCGACACCTTGCCGGAACTCCGCCGCGCGCGCTGCGAAAGTCTTCGCCTCGCGCGCCGCCGTGCGTTCGAGATCCGGCAACAGCAACACCACGATGAACGTGAGCACGCCGAGCGCGCCGACCGTGAGATAGGTCACCGAATAGCTGGCGGTGAAATACAAGACGAAGCCGCCCATGAGCGGCCCCGCGGTTGCGCCGATGTCGTTGGCCGACGAGAACCAGCCGAGCCGAGCGCCGCGCCCCCTTTCGGCGAGGCTAGCCACGTAGGCCGAGGCGACTGGAGAGAAGATCGCGGTGGCGAAGCCGTGAACGAAGCGCAGCGCGAGCAGCGACCAAGCATCGCGCACAAACGGATAGAGAAACGGCGGGAGCGCGAAGAACAGCGCGCCGAGCACCATCATGCGCTTTTTTCCGAGCACGTCGGAAAGCGCGCCCGCGGGCAGCTTGAAGAAGACCCCGGTGATGGTCGAGGCTGCGACGATGATGCCGATCAGCTCGGGTAAGGCGCCGAGATCGGCGGCAAAGGTGGGAAGCACCGGGCTTCGCGCCATTTGGTAGCCGAGGCGCGAAAGCAGGCTTGCGAACAAGATCGCGACGAATGAGTTCATGTAAAAAATCTGGGTTGACGCAAACCAGTGCCTTGCTACGCCGACTATTTTCTCACTTCAACGAAACCGTAAAATGAACACATGCGGTGGGTGGGCGAGGCGCTGCGGGGGACGTGGACGGCATTGGCCGCGCATCCGGTCGTCTTCGCGTCGGTGACGCTGGCCGTCGCCGCGCTCAATGTTCTGGCGCCGGTCGCGATCCTCTCGGCGCTGCGCAAACCGCTCGACTTCTACACCTTCAATCCGTGGCTGAAACGCCTCCCCGAATACCTCGCCTCCGATGGCGCGCCGCTGGGAGAAAAACTGGCGAAGCTTCCGGACCTTGCGCTGTTCTGGGTTTCGGCCGGCAGCACGTACGGCGGCGCCGAGTGGGGTTTCGCCGTGGACGTGACCGACGTCGGGCGCATCCTCCTCATTTCGGCGCTGTTCGGGCTGTACTTCGCCCTCTGGCGCCGCTATCGCGATCTTTCCCTCAGCGGCGCGGCGCGGGCACTGCGCCGCGGCGGTCTCGCGGGTGCCGCGGCGACGGTATTCGGGATCTCCACCGGCGCGTGCAGCGTCACGGGCTGCGGCGCCCCGGTGATTCCCGTGCTCGGCCTCGCGTTCGTCGGGCTCGAGAGCGGCACGCTGCATTTTCTCGCCGAGTCCTCGCGCGTCGCGACGATCGCCCTCCTCGGCGTGCTCGTTCTCGCCGTCGGTTACCTCGGGTGCAGTACATGCGCTGTAAGAGAAAATGGCAGAAAATGGCTGTCTAGAGTTGGAGGCGCGCCATGACTGCATCGCTTAAGAAAGTAAAGGCGTCGGTGATGAACGCCATCCACGATCTGCCCTTGCTGGTGGCCGGCGACGAAGGCTTCTTCAGGGACGAGGGCCTGGACGTGGAGATCGTCCGCACCCCGGGTTCCGGTCAGCGCGACTCGGACCACCAGGCCCTGCGCGCCAACGTGTTCGATCGCACCATGGAGGCGCTTTACGATCAAGGCGCGTGCGACCAGTTCCGGATGTGCGAGTGGGGAGTCATGAAGCGCGCGGTCGAGTCCACGGTGACCTCCGGGCACCGCGCCGCCAAGATCGTGGCGCTCGGCTCGGCGATGTCGACTTTCGCGATCGTCACGGATCCCAGGTCGCGCATCTACGAGCCTGAGCAATTGAAGGACAAGCCGATCGGAGTGAGCCCGTTCAACGGCTCGCATTTCACGACGCTGAAGCTGCTGGAGGGCTTCCTCAAGCGCGAGCAGATCCGGACCACTTTTGCCGGGACGATGAAGGAACGGCTGGACGCCGTGAGCCGTGGCGAGGTGGCCGCCGTCAGCCTGATGGAGCCGTGGATCAGCATCGCCGAAATGCGCGGCCTGCGCGTTCTGATGGAGTCGCATTCGACCCGCAGCGAGGCCGCGGGCGACGAGCTGGACGGCGCGACTCTGGCGAAAATGTTCCGCGCCGAGGCTTCGGCTGCCGACGCGATCCAGAAGAGCCCCGAGCGCTACGCGCACTATCTGATCGAGGAGGCAGGCGGCCTGCTCGAGCTGAAGGATCTCAAGCTTTCGCGCATATTGAATGCCGCGCCCGAGCCGTACACCCGCGAGCGCTTCGACCACACCTATCAGTGGACGCTGGGATGGGGGCTGGTCGCGCCGGGCGCCACCTACGAGAACACGGTGGACAACCGCGCCTGGCAGTAGTTAAATATCTATATGACTCAATGACTAAACTTGACCGTGGGCGCCAGGCGGGACCGGCTGTTCTTTCCGGACTTTGCTCGATGACAGCGCCATGGTCCGAATGGCGCATCAGATCGATAGCGTGCTTAAATTGAAGTAAGGCTAGGATCAGGAGAAAAGGCCCTTTTCCTCTGCTCTTGAGATCAGGCACCACTGCAGCGCTACACCGCCATACGGTGGGGGGTAGATGCCGACCGCGCTGACTGCGAGTGAGACGGAGCTTCACGCGCGACTCGAGCTTGCGAACCGGCTCGGAGCGCTCGCTGCCGGCGCCCGCGACCTCGCGGAGCTATTCCGCGCTCTCCACGACGAGACTGCGCGCGTGATGGACGCGACGGTCTTTCTCTTCGCGCTCTACGACGAGGCGAGTGCGACCGTGCAGGTCGTCCGCCAGATGGACCGCGGCGTCGAGTATCCCGGCGGTACGTTCCCGCTGGGCAAGGGTTTCACGAGCGAGGTCATTCGAACGGGAGAGCCCCGGCTCGTGCGTAGATGGTCTGCCGAGGGGCCGGCGGTCCACCTCATCTACGGGACAGAAGCCGGGGAGATGGTCACACCCCAGTCTGGCGTCGTGGTCCCGATCCTATCCGGCGACCGGGTTCTCGGTGTGCTCTCCGCGCAGAGCTATCGGCCCGAAGCCTACGAGGATGCCGATCTCCTCAGCCTGGGCGCCATCGCCGTGCAGGCGGGTACGGTCATCGAACGCGTTCGCGCAACGGAGCAGATGGCCCAGGAGCACGAGCGACATGCTTTGCAGCTGGAGGCCGTCCTCGCGACCATGAACGACGCCCTCCTCATCGTTGACGCACGGGGCGCCATCGTGCGATTGAACCGGGCGGCCCGGGAGCTCCTCTGCCTGGACAACGCGAGCCTCGTCGTCGGCCAGCCGCTCGAGCAGCAGCGGCTCGAGCAGTGGCCGGCAACGGCGCGCGAGATCGCCACGGCGCTCCTCCCCGTCATCGCTGCCCTCCGGTCGGGCACCAGCGCTGCTGAAGAGGAGGTCGAGCTGCACTCGGGCCAGCGGCGCGTCCTGAGCCTGGCCGCATCCGTGCTGCGTTCGGCGAGAGGCACTCCGCAAGGCGGCGTCATCGCGCTCCGCGACATCACGGGGCAGCGCGATCTTGAGCGACTGCGGGAAGACATCTTCAACATGGCCTGGCACGATGTGAAGACTCCTCTTGCGGTGGTCAGGGGCCACGCGGAGCTGCTCCACCGGCGACTGTCCTCCGGCGAGCGCGATCGCAAGGACCTGGAGGCGGATGCCGCGTCGATCGTCACGCACGTGGACCGTCTCGCGGAGCTCCTGACGACACTGTTTGACGTCTCCTGCCTCGAGGCAGGCCTGCTCTCCATCTTGCGGTGGCGCACGGATCTGGGCGCCCTTGCCTGCGAAGTGACGGAAGGCATACGCTCGACCGCCCGCCACCAGATCAAGGTCCTCGCCGACCAGGACGTGATCGGCGAGTGGGACGAGCGACGGCTCCGGCAGGCGTTGACGAATCTTCTCTCCAACGCACTGAAGTACTCGCCCGAGGGCTCGACCGTGACGGTGTCGGTGGCCGCTGGCGCGCGCGCCGCGACGGTCCGCGTGCGCGACGAGGGAATCGGCCTCGATGGCACCGAGCTGACGCAACTGTTCCGCCGGGGGTACCGGGCGGAACCGGCGCGAAACGTGGCGGGAGGAGGGCTCGGCCTGTATTTCAGCAACGGCATCGTTGCGGCGCATGGCGGCCGCATGTGGGCGGAGTCGCTCGGCCACGGCCAAGGCAGCACGTTCTGCTTCACGCTGCCATTGCGTGAGGAGCGGAGCGCCTATCGCCCAGCGGTGGCGCACGCATGAATCGCCGCCGGCTGCTCGGCATCAGCTGCGCGCTCGTCGTGCTGGTGCTTGCGCTGGTGCCCGCAGCGCCTCCGGCGCACGCGCAATCGCTTTTGCCCGCGCCGCCTTCGACGCCCTTGGCCAACCAGGCACCGGTCGGAAACGCGGGCGCGGACCAGGTGATCACGCTGCCCAGCATCGCGAATTTGACGGGCTCCGCCACCGACGACGGACAGCCCAATCCGCCGGGCGTGCTGACGACGACGTGGAGCCAGGTGAGCGGCCCGGGCACGGTCAGCTTCAGCAACGCCAGCGCGCTCAACTCGACGGCTACCTTCTCGGCGAGCGGCGCCTACGTCCTGCGGCTGACGGTCTCGGACGGCGCGCTCGCGGCGAGCGATGACGTGGCCGTCACGGTGAATCCGGCGCCCGCGCAATTGGCCGCCGAGGAGAAGATCGACCCTGCGTTGCTCGACCTGATGCAGGCCAATCCGCAGGCGCTGCTGCCAGTCATCGTGGAGATGCAGCACCCGAGCGCCCCGTTCGTCGGCGCGCCGAATGTCGATCGCGCTCTGGGAGCCCTCGATCTCCTCCGCCAATACGGCATTCCGGTCGCTGCGCTGTCTCTCATCGACGGAGCCGCGGGGTTTGCGAACGCCGCCGGCATCGATGCGGTGAGCCTCGCGCCCACTGTGGCGCGCATCCATCACGACGCGACGGTGGGCCCGCGGCGCAGCGTCGCGCCGCCGGTGGTCGCCCCTCCGGATCAGCTCTCGGAGGTCTATCCGCTCGTGGTGAACGCCGACCGGGTCTGGCAGCAGGGGATCACCGGGGGAGGTGTTACCGTCGCCGTCCTCGATTCAGGCGTCGCAGCGGATGCGGACCTCGTCCAGCCCGCGAACCGCATCCTCGCCTCGGTCAATTTCGCGGATCAGCGCCTGGCAAGCGACCCGGGCGGGCATGGAACGCATATCGCGGGGATCATCGCCGGGAACGGCAGCCGCTCCGGCGGCGAGGTCGTAGGCATCGCTCCGCAAGCCAACGTCGTCGACGTCCGGGTGCTCGGCAGTACCGGCAGCGGTCGGATCTCCTCGGTGGTGCGCGGGATCGAGTGGGTCCTCGCGCACCGCGCCGCCTACAACATCCGCGTCATCAATCTGTCCTTCGGCGCGCGCGCAAACCTTTCCTACCGCGCCGACCCGATGGCGGCCGCGGTGGAAATTGCGTGGCGCCGTGGTCTGGTCGTCGTGGCCGCCGCGGGGAACAGCGGACCGGCTCGCGACACTGTCGTGACGCCAGGCATCGACCCGTATGCCATCACCGTTGGCGCGACGGACGATCGTGGAACCCTCGACCGACGCGACGACATGCTCGCCTGGTTCTCCGCCTGGGGCAGCGCCGACTCGAATGCCAAGCCTGATCTGGTAGCGCCCGGGCGGCGCATTGTCTCGATCCGCGTGCCGGGAAGCGCCCTGGATACGCTGTTTCCCGAACGCGTCGTGGTGGCGCGGAACGGATCGACGTACTTCCGCCTCACCGGAACGTCGATGTCGACCGCGGTCGTGTCGGGCGCCGCCGCGCTCCTCCTGGCGCGCCGGCCGAGCCTCACCCCCGATCAGGTCAAGGCGCTCCTTGTCGGGGCGACGCAGCCGTACGGGCAGGACAGCGGCCAGGTTCTGCCGGATCCAATTGCGGATGGCAGCGGGCTGCTCGACGCGTACGCCGCCGTGAGTGCGGCGTCTCCTCCGGCGCCCACTGGCGGCCTCGTGCTGGGCGGGCTCGGGCTGGGCGGCCTCCTGGGGAGCGCACCCCCGCCCGCGGCGCCCTTGGCGTGCGCCAATCGCGCGCTCCGGCCCGCGGACGGCTTTGCCCGCGCGCTGTTCCCGGTCCTCTATGGCTCGCCGCTCCACTGGAAGGATCCGACGCTCGGCGGCATCGATTGGCAAACGCTCACGTGGGACAGCGTCCTGTGGGACAGCATCGCCTGGGACAACTTCGCTTGGGACAGCGTCCTGTGGGACAGCATCCTATGGGACAGCGTCCTGTGGGACAGCATCCTGTGGGACAGCGTCCTGTGGGACAGCGTCCTGTGGGACAGCGTCGCGTGGGACAGCTTCACGCTCGACTGAGCCGGACGGCGCTACTGGAGACATGATGCGCGTTCTCGTCATCGAGGACAACGAAGACTTCAGGAAGCTTGCGCTCATGTGGTTTCAGAGCTACGGCATCGAGGTCGAAGGCGCCGCCAACGGCGCTCAGGGGCTGGCGCTGCAGCGCGCCCGGCCCGCCGACGTGATCGTCACCGATATCTTCATGCCGGAAATGGAAGGTATCGAGACGATCCACGACCTGCGCAGGGAGTTTCCCGAAGCGAAGATCATCGCCATGAGCGGCCGCGACCCGCTGGCGAATCTCGATGTGTTCGAGGTCGCGCGCCAGGTCGGCGCGGCAAAGACGTTCAACAAGCCGTTCAAGTTCGAAGACCTGATTGCCGCGGTGCGCGAGCTGAGCGGGGCCAAGGAACAACGCGCGCCCTAGCTCAGGATTGCAGCCGCAAGTAAAGAAGCCCGGTCCTTCGTTCGAAGCCGGGCTTTCTCGTTATGGTGGGGATCCTCCGGGATAAGGATGTTGCAGGCCAGGCCACGAGATCCGATCTTCGTTCCCGATGCGACGGCGATGGCACGCTCGCAGCTAAGCGCGTTTGTGCGCTATTGCGAGACCGTGACGGGACGCAGTTACAGCGACTACTCAGGGTTCGAGCAGTTCTCGTGTAATCAATTCCGGACGTTTTGGCGGTTGTTCCTGCGCTGGTGCAAGCTCGACGTCGAGGGGGAGATCGAGCCGGTCTGCACCGGGGATTCCTGCGAGAGCGCGTCCTTTTTCCCCCGCCTGCGCGTCAATTTCGTCGAGAACCTGTTGCGGCAGGAACACGCAAGCGACGACCTGCCCGCCGTCACGGCTTGTCACGCGGACCGGCCGCGCGAGCGCCTGACGCGTGGCGAGCTGCGCGACAGAGTGCGCAGTGTGGCGGCATCCCTCCGCGACATGGGGGTGGCGGAAGGCGATCGCGTTGTAGCGATTGCGCGGAACGGCAACGACGCTATCGTTGCCGCGCTTGCGACGGCGGCGGTTGGCGCGACCTTCTCGAGTTGCGCCCCCGACATGGGCGTGTTTTCGATTCTCTCGCGGTTCGCGCCGATTGAGCCAGTCATCCTGATGGGGCATTTCCGCGCCGAGCGCTGGGACATCGGTGCGCCCGTGGCTGCAAGCCTCGCGGAGGTAGCGGCCGGCCTGCCGTCACTGAAGGCCGTTGTCGCGCTCGACGACGGGCCGGCTCCAAATGGGCTGGCGTGCCCGATCCATCGCCTTGCCGATCTCATGAAACGCGGCCGCGCGACCCACGATGGCTCCTGGCAGCGCTTTGCGTTCGACCACCCGCTGTTCGTGCTTTTTTCCTCCGGCACGACCGGGCAGCCCAAGTGCATTCTGCATGGCGCCGGCGGGACCTTGCTCGAGCATCTGAAGGAGCACCGGCTGCACTGTGACCTGCGGCAGGGCGACAGGCTGTTCTTCCATACGTCGTGCGGCTGGATGATGTGGAACTGGCAACTTTCGGCGCTCGCCTCCGGGGTCGAGCTGATCCTCTACGATGGCCCGATCACGGGGCCGGGGACGCTGTGGGAGCTGGTAGCGTCGGAGAAAGTGACGGTATTCGGAACGAGCCCCGCTTACCTGCAGCTCTGCGAGCAGTCGGGCTACCAGCCCGCGCGCGCATGCGACCTTGGGTCCTTGCGTTCAGTACTCGCTACAGGATCCATTCTCTACGAGCATCAGTACGATTGGGTGCGGGATCGCGTGAAGCAAGATCTGCTGTTGCAGTCCATCTCCGGCGGGACGGACATTTTGGGCTGCTTCGTTCTGGGCAATCCCATCCTTCCGGTGCATCGTGGCGAGGCGCAGTGCCGCAGCCTCGGGCTCGACGTACGCGCGTTGCCGCCGGCTGACGCGCCCCTGGCGCGCATCGGCGAGCTGGTTTGCGCCAATCCGTTCCCGTCACGGCCGATCGGGTTTTTCGGCGACCAAGACGGTCGCCGATTCCACGAAGCCTACTTCAGCCAGAATCCCGGCGTCTGGACCCACGGCGACCTGATCGAGTTCACGCCGGAGGGCGGCGCACGTCTGCATGGCCGTTCCGACGGCATCCTCAACATCCGCGGGATTCGCGTCGGCCCGGCAGAGATCTATCGCATCCTGCAGGCCATCGTCGAGGTGGCCGAAGCGATGGCGGTCGAGCAATACGCCGAAGATGAGCCGGGTGGCACGCGCCTGGTGCTTCTGGTTGTGCTTCGCGGCGGCGCTGTGCTCGACCGCTCGCTCGAAGCGCGGATCCGCTCCGAGCTCGCCCGCCGCGGCTCGGTGGTATTCGTGCCTGCGCGGATCGCGCAGGTCGAGGAGCTCCCGGTGACGCATAGCGGAAAGCGCTCCGAGGCGGCGGCGCGCGATGCCGTAAACGGCCGTCCGGTGCGCAACCGGGATGCGCTGCGAAACCCGCATAGCCTGGATGCCATCGCTCGAGCCCCGGCCTTGTCCGCCTCCGCGCCGGCCGTCAGATCGGAGGCGACGGACGACGCTCACGCGGACGTACGGCTCGATCATCAGGAGGTGGAGCAGCGTGACGCGCTGGAGCGCAAGCTGCAACGCATCTTTGAAAGGCTACTGGGAGGAGCGCCGATCGGCAGGCACGAAAGCTTCTTCGATCTCGGCGGCAGCTCGCTTTCGGCGTTGCGCCTGCTTAGCGAGATCCGCGCGCAGACCCGCTATGACCTGCCCCTTTATGCGCTGTTCCGGGCTCCAACGATCGCGGGCATCGCCGAGGCCCTTCGGGGCAAGGCAGCGCCAGGCGGGCCCGTCGCGCACACGGAGCCCCGCGCTTCGCGCTTGCCTCCGGATATCCGGCCGGTGCGCGGGACGGACATCGAGCAGCTTTGCGCATTCCTTCACCGTGGATTTGGCACAAGGATTCCTGTAGCCGCTTGGCGGCTGCTGTTTGACTACAAGTGGCTTGAGGAAAAGCCGAACCTCGGCTTCCTGCTTGTCGCCGGAAACGAGATTCTCGGCTTCATCGGCACGGTATACGCGCGTCGACTAATCCAGGGCAAAACCGTGCTCGTGTGCAACCTGTCGTCGTTTTATGTACAGCCCGATTACCGAGGTTGGAGTTTCGCGCTTCTTGAGCATGCGTTGCGCGATGAAAGCGTGTGCTATACGAGCTTGACCCCATCGCGCACGGTAGTGCATATGTGTGAAGCGATGGGGTTCAGCTACATTGAACGAAACAAGATCATCTTACCGCCGCTTCTAAACGCGACCACGTTGCGCGGGCCCAGCCCTCGGATCATTTTCGACCCGGAGCAGGTGCGCGCTCTTCTCGATGGCGAACAGCGGCAGATTTTCGACGATCATGCCCCGTATGATTGCTTGCAGCTGGTATTGCAGTCAGGGGCGGAAAGAGCCTATCTAGTGGTGAAGCGTCGAAAAATACGACGGCTTCCCGTGTCGGATTTGGTCTATTGCAGTGCCCCATCGCTAGTTGCTCGCCATCTCGAGCGCGTCAAGCTCGCGGTTATCTGGCGCCAGCGGTCGGTGGCGCTGACGGCCGAGGCCGGCCTTTTCGGAGCGCTGCGGCCGCTAGGCGTGGTAATCAGGCGGCCTAGGCTCTTTCGCTCATCGATTTTACAGGCGCACGAACTCGACAAATTGTATTCCGAACTCATTCTGCTACCTGTTTAGTCAGCTCAAGACCTTACGGCCGCCTAAGCTTCCCTCCCCCAGTCGGAGTCAGCAGAAAGGCACGCACCTGTCCGTTGAAGACGCCGGTGCCGACGATTTGACCAGAGTCGTTGATGTCCCGGGCTTCGGTGAGGCGCCAACGAGCAACGGCGGGAATCAGACCGTTGAGATCCCTTACCCTGCCGCGGTCGAAGAGCACTGCGCGCTGCGCACCGGCTGAGGAATCAGATGCCCCGACGGCTTGACCCAGGTTGTTGATCGCATACGCGTAACTCTGGGTCCCGCCCGGCAGTGTTCCGAGATCTGTCAATCTTCCGGCTTGGTAGAGGAACGCGTGATTCTCACCGCTGCCGACCTGCGCGTAGCCGACGACTTGCCTCGAGTCGTTGATATCGGTGGGCGTGGTCATTCTGCCGCCAAGCGTGCCGAGATCGATCAACCCTGTTTCGTCCACCAGGAACCCACGGTGCTCGGCGTAGTCGGCGTGCGGTTCGGTGCCGAAGTATCCCACCATCTGCCCTGCCCCATTGATAGCCGCGACTATCCCGTCCTCGGCGCCGAAAGTGCCGAAGTCGACGACTTGAGAATCCCGGTAGACGAACGCTCGCCGCCGTGCAGCCATGTGGTCCCCGTGCGTTTGACGGTACCCGACGACATAGCCTGCGCTGTTGAGATCGATGGCCGTGCTGAACATGCCTTTGAGGCGTGCATCCAGTTGGCTGATATCGAACGGCTCTCCGCTCGCCGAGGTGACAAACGGCCGGAACTCCCCGTGCGTCGTGGTGGCGCGTCCGACGATGAGACCTCCATCGCTGATCCGGTACGCATGGCTCTCGTCGCCTCCGAAAGTGCCGAGATCGATGAGCGCACTCTTCAGATAGACGAAGGCGTGGCTCCGCCCGTCGGCCGTTTCCGCGGAACCCACTACGTCACCGGCGCGGTTGATGCCGAGCGCCACGCTTCGGTTGCCTCCGAGCGTACCGAGATCCGTAAGCGTATAGACCGCATCCTGCGCGAATCCGCCGGCTGGAACCAGCACCATCGCGATCGAGACGGCGGCTACGCCCCATCGGCCAAACATCGTCGCCATAGTTAGCACCCTCACCAAAGCAGCAGGACCGGCGTCATGGCGGTCGCAGTATTCGAGTATGCGGAGTTGCCTGCACTATTGAATGCCCGCACGCGATAGCTGTATGACGTGGCGGCGCTGAGGCCCGTGTCGCTGTAAGTGGTCGTGTTGGGACCTGTCTGCGCGATCTGTGCGAAATTGGCATCGGCGCACGTGACGTTCACGCCCGTGCATCGCTCGATCCTGAATCCGTCTTCCGTGGCAGAGTTGTCGGTCCAATTCAGATCGATCCGGCTGGCCGACATCGCGCCCGCGCTCAAAGCTGATGGTGCAGCGGGTGGCTCGGCTGGGCTCACCCGTACGATCTTTGCCACCGACGGGACGCCGCTGCTGTTGAGAATGAACAACATGTAGTAGCCCGGTGGCGAGAGGTTCGAGTTCATCGGCCCCGCGACATCCAGGCCGTCAGTAGCAACAGAGAACGCGAGACGATTGATCCGCTGCTCCATGTTGAAGGCGTGCGTCACCGACGAAAGCCTTAAGAGACTCACGCCGCTGATTTGCGCGGCGTCCGCCGTCCTGACGAAAAATCGCTGGCCGTAGCTGACGCTGCCCGGCGCCGACATGATGACCGGACGGGCGCCCTTGAAGAGATATCTCGGCGAATATACTTCCGCGCTCATGCTGGCATCGCCGCCTCCGGAAAGGACACGTCCGTCGGGCAACAACAGTGTGAAGGAATGATATCCCCGGTACTGCGTAAAGCTCGCCACCGTGGTCCAGGTCTCGGTAACAGGATTCCACAGCTCGCCGGCGTACACGGCTCCCGCTGGTTCATTGAAGCCTGGTGAGCTGCTTCCGCCGGTCACGAGGACCGTCCCGTCTGGCAACAGCGTGGCGTTGATCTGGCGACGCTTGTAGGTCATCGGGGCCACGGCGCGCCAGGCCGGCGTGCCTGCGTTCAGGTCGATGACCTCCGCGGTATTGGTCGGCGGATCGCCGCCGCCGATGATGAGCACCTTGCCATCGTCGTACAGCACGGAAGAACCGTAGTCTCGGAATCCGTAAATGGAATTCGCCACGACGCTCCAGGATCCGCTGCCGGTTGTGTCGAGATACCGCGTGACCTGGGAGGGACCGGAAGCAAAAACCTGGCCGTTAGGAGTGAGGTGCATGAACGGGTAAAGCGGTAGGGCCAACTGGGCACTCGTGAGATCCCGCCATGCACCGGTGGCAGCTTCCCATATTTGTGGCAGACGGTTCACTCCCTGGATCGTGTCGACATCGCCCGAAACCACCAGCACGTCTCCATTTGCCAGTGTCGTGTTCGTCGGATACCAGCGCCCCGCATTCATGTTGGGAAGACGAACCCAGGAGTTGCTGGCGGGGTCATAGGTCGCCGCGTTCGACAAGCCCACGCTGTTGCTGATGTGGCCTCCGGTCACCAACAATCGCCCATCCGGGAGAAAAGAGTGACCTGCGCAGAACGTGTTGTACCCCGCCCGCGCTGCGGGCGTGAGATCGGCCGTCGCGGGATCCCACAGCCAGGCCTCATCGGAGTAGCCCCAGAACAGGACCTTCCCCGTGGGGAGCATGTGGCTGTGCACTGCGGTCACCGGCCAGGCCTGCGGCGAAGACCACTGGCCGACCACCGAGAGATCCTGAGCTGCAACCGGCCGAATTGACAGACCCGCCAGCAACGTGGCAACGGTCAAGAGGTAACGCACACGTCGTCGGTTGACTCTCATCGGTGCCAATTCCGATCCTTCCTCGTGAAGTGCCTGGTTATCTGAACGAAAGTTGGAGCCCATTTTTTTATCATGGAGCCCAATTGGCGGATATCGCCGTCCATCGAATTCTTCTGTCGCTTCGAAGCGACGGCGCGTCGTAAAGCATCGACGCGCGAGCGCTGAACCGAACGATCGTCAACCTCAAAAAAACCCCGGCGCTCTGTCGAGCCCGGGGTTTTCGTCTGAAGATGGCCTGGCGGTATCGCGCCAAGCGCGGCACAACCGTCTATGCTCACGGTTTCGCCGACGCCTGTCCGCGGTGGCTGATCTGGTTCTTCTCCGCGGGATGTAACTCTTAGGGCGACATCGCCACGTTAACTCCTACAAGGTAATTGCTAGATCTGCGCTCCGGCTTGAACCCTTATACGAAGCCGAGATCGTGACGGTGGTCGAGAGGATCACGATGCTCGTGTTCACGGTGAAAGTTGCACTCGTGGCTCCGGCCGGAATGGTTACGCTGGAAGGCACGCTGGCCACGCTTGTGTTGCTACTGGAAAGCGTGACTTGAGCACCACCCGCTGGAGCCGGCCCGTTCAGCGTCACCGTCCCAGTGGAGGATCCCAGGCCACCAACAACGCTGGTCGGGCTCAGGGTCAGCGAGGAAAGGACTGCGGGTATCACGGTGAGTGTCGCTGTTCGCGTCGCGCCACCGTAGGACGCGGAAATGGTGACCGGGGTCGATGTAGCCACCGGGTTGGTGGTCAGGTTAAAGCTCGCACTGGTCCCTCCGGCCGGAACGGTTACGCTGGAAGGCACCGTGGCCGCGCTTGTGTTGCTACTGGAAAGCGTGACTTGAGCACCACCTGCGGGAGCCGGCGCGTTCAGTGTCACCGTCCCAGTGGAGGGACTGCCGCCCGTAACGCTCGTCGGGCTCACGGTCAGCGACGAGACGATCGGCGGGATCACGGTGAGTGTCGCTGTTCGCGTCGCGCCACCGTAGGACGCGGAAATGGTGACCGGGGTCGATGTAGCCACCGG
>Ga0137409_10001418_pt1 | contig 25917 bp, 20 predicted proteins | sample CZODoug1_16funga_FD_122059 | JGI IMG/M metagenome (GOLD analysis project Ga0137409, IMG submission 122059) | Vadose zone soil fungal communities from Angelo Coast Range Reserve, California, USA - CZODoug1_16fungal (Hybrid Assembly) | ecosystem: Environmental > Terrestrial > Soil > Vadose zone...
GAGAAGCCGGCGACCAAGGCGGCGCTGAACACGCCAAGCGCCGTCGCGGCCGCGCCGAACGGCGACATCTACATCGCCGACACGCTCAACTACCGCGTGCGGATGGTCGACGCGAAGACCGGCCTCATCCACACCGTCGCCGGCGACGGCTCCGCCGGTGACGGACAGGACGTCGGCGACGGCGGTCCCGCGACGAGCGCGCACCTGAACATGCCGAGCGACGTCGCGCTCGACATGCGCACCGGCGACCTCTACATCGCCGACATGCACCACAACCGCGTGCGCAAGGTCGACGCGAAGACGCACATCATCACGACCGTCGCGGGCAGCGGCGTCTGGGGCTACTCGGGCGACGACGGCCCGGCGACGCAGGCGCGGATGGCGGGCCCCGCGGGCGTGGCGGTGGTGAACGAGCCGGGCGGCAAGGTGACGCTGTTCATCGCCGACTACTACAACGGCCACGTGCGCGCCGTCGGCCCCGACGGCATCATCCGCGACCTCAGCGACGAAGGGCGCGAGGCGTTCGGCGCGCCGACGCGTGTCGCCTTCGCGGCGTCGGGGCCCAAACGCGGCTGGCTGTACGTCGCCGACTCGAGCGAAGACAAGATCGTGCCGCTCATCATCCCGAGGATCGCGCCGAACCTGGTCCCGCCGCCGCGGCCGCCCGCCCGGAGGGTGGGCGGATGACGGACGGCCTCCTCGTCTGGACGCTGCCGTTTCTGCGGCCGTATCGGAAGCGCGTGGCGCTGCTGGCGGTGCTGCTCGCCTCGGAAATCGCGCTCGGCGCGCTGCAGCCATGGCCGCTCGCGATCGTCATCGACTACGTGTTGACGCCGCTCGATCTCGGCGGAAGGCTCTTTCCCGCCTGGCTCCAGCCCTGGATCACGGCGGTGACCCGCGACAACCGTTTCGTCCTGCTCATCGTCGTCGTCATCGCCGGCGTCGTGCTGCAGATCGTGAACCAGTTCGTGTCGGCGTACGGCACGCAGGTGCAGATCGACGCCGGCCAGCGCATGGTGTACGACCTGCGGGGCAAGCTGTTTCAACACCTGACGGCGCTCGGGCTGCATCACCACATCACGACGAGCACGGCGGATGCCGTGTACCGCGTGGACGTCGACGCCTACGCGATCGAAAACCTCGTGATGAGCGGGATCTTTCCGCTGGCGACCTCGATCACGGCGCTGACGGTCATGTTCGCCGTCCTGCTGTACATGAACGTCACCATCGCGCTGCTGTCGCTCGCCGTGGTGCCGTTCATGTATCTGTGCCTGCGGTACTACACGTCGACGCTCGTGAACCGCGAAGAGCGCGTCAAGGAGCTCGAGTCGAAGCTGCTCGGGCGGCTGTACGAGACGTTCGGCGCCATGCGCCTCGTCAAGAGCTTCGCGCGCGAGCCGCACGAGCTCGAGCGCTATGCGCGCGCCGGCGACACCACGATGAACGCCCGCATCGCCATCACCTGGCAGCAGTCGCTGTTCTCGGTCGTCGTTAGCACCATCACGATTCTCGGGACGGCGCTCGTGGTGATCGTCGGCGGCCGCCTCGTGATGGACGGCCGGCTGAGCGTCGGCCGGCTGACCGTCGTGATCAGCTACCTCGCGGCGGTCTACGGCCCGCTCTCGGCGATCGCGCATACCACCGGCCAGCTGCAGGGCGCGCTCGCCGGCGCCAAACGCGTGCGGGCGATCTTCGCGATGATTCCCGAGACCCTGGATGCGCCCGACGCGATCGACGCGGCCGACGTGAAGGGCGACGTCCACTTCGACGATGTCGCCTTCTCGTATCCGAACGGTCCGCGCGTGCTGCACGACATCACGTTCACGGCGAAGCCCGGCGAGGTGATCGCGCTCGTCGGCCTCACCGGCGCGGGCAAGACGACGCTCGTGAGCCTGATCCCGCGTTTCTACGACGCGACGAGCGGCGGCGTCTCAATCGACGGCGTGGACGTCCGGAAGTACCGGGTGCGATCGCTGCGCGAGAAGATCGCGATCGTGCTGCAGGAGCCGGTGCTGTTCTCGGGCACGATTGCCGACAACCTGCGCTACGGCCGGCTCGACGCGACGCCAGAAGAGATCGAGCAGGCCTCGCGCGCCGCGCATGCGCATGAGTTCATCGTGCGCCTGCCGAAAGGCTACGACACGGAGATTGCCGAAGCCGGCGGCGGGCTGTCGGGCGGCGAGCGCCAGCGGCTGAGCGTCGCGCGCGCCATCCTGAAAAACGCGCCAATCCTGATTCTCGACGAGCCGACCTCGTCGCTCGACGCGATCTCGGAGGAGATTGTCTTCGCGGCGCTGCGGCGCCTGCGCGCCGGGCGCACGACGATCGTCATCGCGCACCGCCTGTCCACGGTCCGCGACGCCGACCGTATTCTCGTGCTCGACGGCGGCCAGATCGCCGCGCAGGGACGCCACGACGAGCTGTTGAAGTCGAGCCAGCTGTACCGCCGCATGTGCGCCCGGCTGTCGGTCGGCAAGTCGCTCGACGAGCCCGAAAGTGTCGATGAACTGATTGAGGCGGCCAAACGATGAAGAGATTGCGGATTGCTGATTGCGGATTGATGATTGATTGCAGATTGGTGCTTGAGTGCAGCAGTCGGCAATCAACAATCCAATCAACAATCCAATCATCAATCCAATCATCAATCCAATCATCAATCCAATCATCAATCATCAATCAACACTCAGCAATGTCGTGAGAGTCCTGTTCGCCGGCATCATTGCCCGGTATCCCTTCGGCGGCGTCACCTGGTGCTCCCTGATGTATCTGCTCGGCCTGCGCGCGCTCGGACACGAGGTCTTCTACATCGAGGACACGGGCGAGTGTGTCTACGACCCCGTGCAGAACACGCGCGCGACCGATCCGCGCTACGGTACGGCCTACATTCACAGCGCGCTCGAGCCGTTCGGCCTGGGCGATCGCTGGACGTTCGTGAACTACGACGGCAGCTATCACGGCCGGAGCGCCGACGACGTTCGCCGGTACGCGGCGGACGCCGATCTCTTCATCAACCTCTCCGGCGGCTCCTGGTTCTGGCGCGAGGAGTACGCCCGGATCCCGCACAAGGTGTTCGTCGACTCGGACCCCGCGTTCACGCAGCTCGCCATCGCGAAGGCCGAGCCGTGGTACGTCGAGTTCTTCCAGCGGTTCGACCATCTCTTCACCTTCGGTGCGAACATCGGCACTCCCGCGTCGCCGATCCCCACCGGTGCGTTCACCTGGCACAAGACCTGGCAGCCGATCACCATGGACGACTGGCGCACCGACCGCGCGCCGCGCGACCGCTTCACCACGGTGATGACCTGGCAGATTGAGAGCTTCGCCGACGTCGGCGGCAACAAGGATCAGGAGTTCGTGAAGTTCATCGAGCTGCCCTCGAAGGCCGCCCAGCCCTTCGAGCTCGCGATCAACGGGCCGCAGGAATTGCTCCGCCAGTACGGCTGGGACACGGTGGATGCGATGGCGGTGTCGCGCACGCCGCCGGCATATCGCGAATTCATCCACGGCTCGAAGGCGGAATTCGGCGTCGCGAAACACACCTACGTGGCGAACCGGTCCGGCTGGTTCAGCGACCGCACCGCGTGTTACCTCGCGTCGGGCCGCCCCGCGCTCGTGCAGGACACCGGCTGGACGGCGCATCTGCCGTCGGGCGACGGGCTCCTCGGGTATTCCACGCTGGAGGAGGCGGCCGCCGGAGTCGATCGCATCAACGCCGACTACGATCGCCACGCGCGCGCGGCGATCGACGTCGCACACGCGCATTTCGACGCCCGCGTCGTGCTACCGAGGCTTCTGGGAGTCGCGTGCTCATGACACGAACCACGGGACAGGGTCGAGGGTGAGAATCGCGCACATCGCCCCCGTCGCGACCTCGATTCCGCCGCCGAAGTCGGGCTCGGTCGAGACGATGACGTCGCTGCTGACCGAAGGGCTGGTCGCGCGCGGCCACGACGTGACGCTCTTCGCCACCGGCGACTCGACGACCGGCGCGAAGCTGCACGCGATTTACCCTCACGGCTACTGGCACGACGAGCACATGTGGCCGTGGGAGCTGTACGAGATGCTGAACCTGGCCACCGTCGTCGAACGCGCCGCCGAGTTCGACGTCATCCATTACGAGGCGGCGTACTACCCGATGTCGCTGGCGTTCACGCGCCTCTCGCCGACGCCGATCGTGCAGACGCTCCACCACTCGCCGAGCCAGGCCGAGATCGCGTTGTGGTCCCGCTATCCGGACGCGCCGTTCGTCGCGATTTCCAACGAGCAGGCCGGCCTGCTCAGCGGGCTGAAGGTGGTCGCCACCGTGCTCCACGGAATCGACACGGCGAGCTTCGTTTTCCGTGAAAAGCCGGACGATTATCTGCTGTTCCTCGGCCGGTTCACCGAGGGAAAAGGCGTCCTGCAGGCGATTGAGCTCGCCAGGCGAGTGGACATGCGGCTCATTCTGGCCGCGGCCGAAGGCGATTACTATCGCGAGCGGGTGGCGCCGCACGTCGACGGCCGCCGCGTCGTGTATTACGGCGAGGCCGACTTCGACGCCAAGGTGAAGCTGTACGGCGGGGCGCGGGCGCTGCTCTACCCGATTCAGTCGCGCGAGCCGTTCGGTCTCGTGCTCGCCGAGGCGATGGCGTGCGGCACGCCGGTCGTCGCGCTCGACCGCGGGGCCGTGCGCGAGGTCGTCGACGAAGGGGTTACGGGGATGATCTTCGACAACCTCGAGCAGATGGCAAACGAGCTGCCGCGCGTGTTCGATCTCGATCGCCGCAGCGTCCGCGAGCGCGCCGTCGCCCGCTTCGACGCCGCGCGCATGGTCGACGAATACATCGCCGTCTACAAGGATCTTGCGGAGGCCCGTCGTGGCCGATAACCTCCCGCTCGCCGGGCGCACCGTCCTCGGCATCTTCGCGCACCCCGACGATGAGTCGCTGGCCTGCGGCGGAACCTTCGCGCGGCTCGCGGATGCCGGCGCACGCGTGGTCCTGGTGTGCGCTTCGCGCGGCGAGGCGGGATCGATCAGCGATCCGGCGCTCGTCCCCGACGGCGACCTGGGCGGCGTGCGCGCGCGCGAGCTGCGCGACGCGGCGGCCGTCCTCGGCGTCGCCGAGGTGATAGTCCTGGACCATGCCGACGGCGATCTGAGGTGGGAGGACGTGCCGCAGCTGCACGCGGAGATCGTCGACGCGATTGTGCGCTTCCGGCCCGACGCCGTCATCACCTTCGCCGAAGACGGCCTGTACTGGCACCTCGACCACATCGGCGTCCACGAGCGCACGTACACCGCGGTGCGATCGCTCGGGGCCAGCGCGCCGCCGCTGTACTTCGTCACGATGCAGCACGGCGTGATGCGCGAGGTCGTGAACGCCGCGCACGCCAAGGGCGGATCGCCCTCCGATTCCAGCTTCTGGGGCATCGCCCCCGATGCCTTCGGCGACGGCGCCAAACCGCCAACCTTCGTCATCGACGTGCGCGACTGGGTGCCGCGCAAGCTCGCCGCGCTGCGCTGTCACCGGACGCAGATGGGGCCGAACAACCCCATGGCGTGGATCGACGACGATGAAGCGCGGCGCTGGTTCGGCGTCGAGCAGTTCCGGCGCGCGCCGCTCGAGGCGGCCGGCGAGCCGATGCTCGAACATCTCGCCCAAATCCAACATGCGGAGTGACACGCTCGACCTCCTCCGCTGCCCGTACTGCGGCGGGCGGCTGGTCCTCGACACGTCGCACTATCACCACCTTGGCGGCGACGCCATTCAGGACGGCATCCTCGCCTGCCAGTGCTGCATCTTCCCCGTCATAGACGGCATCCCAGTCCTGCATCTGCAGCCGGCGGCTGTCACCGCGCTCGATCAGATGAAGACGGGACGCGCCGACCTGGCGCGCCGCACGATGTTCGGTCTGGATGATGACCGCCGGGCCGAGGCGTTCGACGCGGTGGCCGCGTCGAGCACAGCGACGTATCGCGACACGGTCGACGCGCTCGGGCCCAACTTCGAGGGCGGCTACTTTCTCTACCGCTTCTCCGATCCGACCTACATCGTCGCGGAGGCGGTGACGCGGGCCGTCGGATCGGCCGTGCTCGGCGGCGGCCGGCGCGCCATCGACATCTGCGGCGGCTCGGGGCACGTCACGCGGACCCTCCTCGATCTGTCGCCGCTCCCGCCGGTGCTGGCGGATCTCTATTTCGCGAAGGTGTGGCTCGCGCGCCGCTTCACCGCGCCGGGCTGCGAGCCGGTGTGCTGCGACGGCAACGCGCCGATGCCGTTCGCGCGCGGCGCGTTCGCGTTTGCGATGTGCACCGACGCGTTCATGTACATCTGGACCAAGCGCCAGTTCGTGGGCGAGATGGAACGGCTGATCGACACGCACAAGACGCCGGGCGCGCCGCCCGGTGCGGTCCTGATCGGTCACACGCACAACGAACGCACCTGGAGTCCGTCGCACGGCCAGCCGTTGTCGCACGAAGGCTACGCGGCGCTGTTCGAGACGCTGGAGCCCCGCATCTTTGGCGAACTCAACCTCTTCGCCGACCTCGTCCAGGGTGGTCCGCTGGACTTGTCGCGCCGGGAAGACCCGGGGACGCTCGACCGGAATCCGGCGCTGACGATTGTCGCGAGCCGCGACGACCGCGTGTTCATCCCGCATCCGTTGACCCGGACGGAACACGTGGCCGGCGAATTGCGCATCAACCCGCTGTACGCGGTCGAAGGCGACGGCGACCGCGTGCGGCTGCGCCTCCGCTTTCCCTCCGAGGATTACGAGGAGGAATACGGCGCCTGCCGCCAGTATCTGCCCGAGGAGATCACCATCGAACGTCCGGTGCTTGCCGCCATCGAGGCCGGCCGCGTCGCCGGCGACCTGCTCGATCTTCTTCGCCGCAAGGTCATCGTCGATTTGCCAAAGCGTTACTATTAGCGCCGATGCCAACCTCATGGTCGGCTCTGCGGCGCGCGGCGCGGGCGCATTTCACCGACCCTGCGAAACGGCGCGGCCTCCTGGTCGCGTTCGAGGGACCCGACGGCTCCGGCAAGACCACGCAGCGCAAGTTGTTCAAGACGTGGCTCAAGTCCGAGGGCTACGACGTGGTGACGACGAAGTGGAATTCGTCGGAGCTGATCAAGCCGCTCATCAAGAGCCGCAAGGCGGTGCGCGCGCTCAGCCCCGAGGAGTTCTCGCTGCTGCACGGCGCCGACTTCCGACATCGCGTCGAGCAGGTGATCCTGCCGGCACTGTGGGACGGAAAGCTGGTCATCGCCGACCGCTTCCTGTTCACCGGGCTCGCGCGCGACGTGGCGCGCGGGCTCGACCTCGACTGGGTGCTGAAGCTGTACCAGCCGCTGCTGTGGCCCGACCTCGTGTTCTACTTCGCCGTGTCGCCGGTCACCTCGGGCAAGCGTGTCACGGCGACGCGCATGCCGAATTTCTACGAGGCGGGACAGGACGTGACCCAGGTGGACGACCCGGTCGAGAGCTACCAGCGGTTCATCGCGCGCGTCATCCGCGAGTACGAGTCGCTGGCGCTGATCTTCAACTTCATTACCGTCGACGCCGAACAATCGATCGGCGACCAGCATCGGCAGATCCGCGAGCTGTTTCTCGACGGGCAGCGCCGGCCGTGGTCGGTGTGGAACGCGGACGCCGTGGCCGAGTGGCTCGAGCTGAACGGAGCGCGGCGATGAGCGCCGCGCCGGCCGCCAGGGGTGTGCTGATTGCTGTCGACGGCGTCGACGCCGCCGCCCTTCTGGCCGCGGCGCGCGCGACGCTCGAGGCGCTGGCTCGCGGCGGCATCAGCCGGTGGGACGCGTCAGGAGTCTTCCAGGATCTGGCGGTGGCGGAAGCCGAAGCCGGCCCGCCGTCCGCCCGCACGCTGCTGCTGCTCTACGCGGCCGATCTCGCGTTCCGGCTCCGATGGCAAATCAAGCCTGCGCTCGCCGAGGGGCGCACCGTGATCGCGGCGCCCTATGTCGAAACGGCGGTGGCCTTCGGGCGCGCCGCGGGCCTGCCCGCGGCGTGGCTGGCGAATCTCTTTCATTTCGCGCCGCGCGCGACCGATCGCCGGTTCGTGCATCCCCCGCGCAACGTACGCGGAAGCGCCGTCAAGGGCGGGTTCGTGGGGTTCGGATGCGATCGGATGAAGCGCAGCTCGGAGGAGCGCTCCCGGCGGCAGCTGATCGACGAGACCGTGGCGCGTCTGCGTCACGCCGACCGCCGCCCCGCCGGCAACCGCCGGTCGAAAAAATCGTAGGATGTACCTCGTCTTCTTCGCGTCCGGCTTCAGCGCCCTCCTGTATCAGGTCGTCTGGCAGAGACTGCTCCTCATGTTCTCGGGGACCGATGTGCAGTCGGCGACGATCGTCGTCGCGGCGTTCATGGCGGGGCTGGGCTGCGGAAGCGTGGCTGGTGGCAAAATTGCTGATCGGCTGCCACGCCTGACGAGCCTTTGGCTGTTCGCTGTCGCCGAACTGGCCGTCGGCGGCTTCGGGTTTTTCAGTACGAACTTTTATTACGACCTGCTCTATCGGCGCCTCGGGCATCATGCTGCGACGCCGGAGGCGATGGCCGCGATTCTCTTCGTCAGCCTGCTGTGGCCGACCTTCTTCATGGGCATGTCATTGCCCCTGCTGGCGCGCGCGCTCGTCAGCGAAATCAATACCGCGGCGAGGATCACTGGCGCGCTGTACGGATACAACACGCTCGGAGCAGCGGCTGGAGCTCTGCTGACGACGTGGTGGTTGCTTCCCCGGTACGGTCTCGAGGGCAGCCTGCGGATCAGCGCAACGCTCAACGTGCTCGCGGCGGCGGGAGCGCTGGCCCTCGCGCTCGGCCTGCGCAAGTCCGACTCGAAGCGCGAACCTGCGCCTGCCCCGGAGGGATCCAGCACGTCGCTCGCGCCTGGCAGTCCGACACAGACGCTCGGATTCTCGTTCCCGACGTGGGCCTGCATCTACGGCCTGGCCGGGTTTCTGGCCCTGTCGCTCGAGATCGTCTGGTTCAGGCTGATGATCGTGATGCTGAAATCCACGGCTTACACGTTTGGCACCCTGCTGTTCGTCTATCTTGCGGGCCTGGGGCTCGGAGCGGCAGCGAGCAGCCTTCTGGTCACGCGAACGCGCCAGCCGGTACGGGCTTTTCTGTTGATGCAGACGACGATTGGAGCCTACGCTGGCGGCGGCCTGGCGGTGCTGCTTGCGAATCTCGATCGTCCGAGCCTGGCCTCGCTGTCGACGTACTTTGGCGGCTACGATCCGATAGACGTTCGCGCGGCGATCGTGGCGTTGGCCGCATCCATGAAGGGCGCAGCTGATGTTCCCTGGGCGTTTCTGTTGTTGTACTTCGGACTTCCGATCCTGCTGATTGGCCCGCCAACCGTCCTCATGGGGGCAAGCTTTCCGCTGATCCAGAAAGCAGTGCAGACCGACCCCCGGCGCGTCGGGACACGTGTCGGCACGGTTGTGATGGCAAACATCGCCGGCAGCATTCTCGGGTGCGTGCTGACCGGCTGGTTCTGCCTCGAGTGGCTCGGCACGGCCGGCACGCTGAAGCTGTTAGTCGCCGTGAGCGGTGTGTTTCTCCTGCTCGTGCTGAAGCTGTCGGTATCGACCAGGGGAGCGCGGCCGACAGCACGCAGGGAGTGGGGGTACATCGCTGCCATGGCGGCCGTGGCCGGACTCGTTCTGGCGATGCCCAGCGGCCGGCTACTCTGGGCCCATCTTCACGGCACCAGACCGATCTCGATCGTGTTCGGCGAGGATGGTTCCGGGACATCGGTGCTGAAGACCGAGTCCGGGGGGCGCGAGAGCCGGGTCGTGGTGTTCGTAAACGGAGTGGCTCAAAGCTGGATTCCGTACGGCGGCATTCATACGGTGCTCGGCGCCTTGCCCGCCTTCATCCATCCCAATCCTCGGGTAGCCGCTGTCATCGGTCTGGGCTCCGGGGACACCGTCTTCGGCATGGCCGGCCGGAAGGAGCTGCAGCGCCTCATCTGCATCGAGATCATCTCTCCCCAGATCGACACGCTGAGACATCTGGGCCGCCTGCGCTCGTATCCGGGACTGCAGACCGTCCTGTTCGACCCTCGAATCGAGCACGTGCACGGCGACGGCCGCGTCCATGTGATGCACGCGGGTCGCACGTTCGACCTGATCGAAGCTGATGCGCTCAGGCCCACGAGCGCGTACGCAGGCAACCTGTACTCAGACGCCTACTTCACGCTGCTGCGCGAGCGGCTCAATCCCGGCGGCATCGCCGTAAGCTGGTCGCCGACCACCCGTACGCACGATACGTTCGTCAAGGTGTTTCCGCACGTGCTCAGTTTCGGGCATGTCGTGCTCGGCAGCAACGAACGCATCGACTTCGATCCCCGGACAATACGCGTGAGACTGGCAGATCCGTTCGTCCTGGAGCATTACACGCGGTCGGGCATCGATATCGCTGCGCTGCTGGCTCCGTATCTCGATCGCGCTCCTGTCGTTTACGATCCCTCATCCGACCGATCGCAGCTCCAGGACATCAACACCGATTTGTTTCCCCGGGACGAGTTCGGAGTGGCTCCCGCGATTCAACGGGTCTTGCGCGCCCGGCCCTGACGCCACGTCTGCGTTTCGTTGCCGTTCATCTGCGTCACGCCACCGTGCGTCTGAGGCAGTCGTTCATTCAACGGCGCCGTGCTGCGCTCGCGCCGCGTTGCGCGCGATCGGCGGCCACCTGCAGCCGCACCTGCTCGCCGCGTAGCCGCGCGAACGCCGTCAAATCCACAATCGACTGCTCGAACTGCGCCGGCGAGAACGGCGACAGCGGATCCACGACCGCGGCGGCTTTGATCTGCGCGTACTGGCGCGCCACTTCGGATTCGAGCCAGCCGGGTTTGCCCGGCGCGGCGGGCACGATCGGTCCGGCCGGCACGGGTGACGCGGAGGTCGTCGGCGTCAGCAGCGGATCGGCGAGCACCGAGTCAGCGCACTCGAGCATGGTCTGCAGATACAGCTCCCGCAGGTCGGTGTTCCTCAGCGCGCGGACGACGAGCCGGTTCCGGCGGCTCTCCGCCCCGTCCTCGATGTTGCGGAAGATCCAGTACGCCGGGCTCTCCCAGAACGCGTTGCTCTTGTCCCACGGGATGAAGGTGAACAGGTTCCTGTTCACGAATCGGTAGAAGTAGAAGTTGTTCGGGCCGTAGTCGCCGGTGATGCCGTCCTCTTCCGCCAGGAAGTTCTCGATCGCGATCTGGCGGATGAACTTCTTCAGATCGAGAAATTCCTCGATCGCCGTCCGCCAGATCGCGTCGCCCGCGACGTTGATCGTCCAGAACAGGCGCTCGATGACGTCGCCGCGCGGATCGTTCTCGAGCGTTTGCGGCTTGAACGGCTGCGGCACGTATAGCACAGGGTCCGAGCCTGGATACCCGAAGTTGAACGGCGGCTCGACCGCATCGTCGAAAGAATACTCGTACAGATGGCCGTCGTTCTCGCCGTAGTTCTTCTTCAGGAACGTCTTGTCGACCGACTCGACGATCGTGTACAGCCCGGCGTAGACGTTGTTGACGAACAGGCGCGCGTGCGCCTCACGCTCCGCGGGAATTTCCATGCGACGGAACATCAGCATGCTCAGACGCTCGCGCAGCCCCGACGGATCCTGCGTGTTGTTGCGCAGGATGAAGGACTTGAGGCCGAGGAACTCCTGGGAGGCTGTGTAGTAATTGAAATCGACACGCAATCCCGGCTTCACGCCGCTGCGGCTGCCGTGCCCGCGCGACCGGATCCCGATGTTGCGCACCGTCTGATCCTGCCACTTGAAATCGCAGGGATACTGGGTGTTGGCGAGGTAATTCACCTTCAACGATTCCCAGTCGCGGGAGTTGATCGCCAGCCGGATGTCGTGGAGGACGGTATCGTCGAAGAACGCGGCCGCAGGGTCCGGCGCGACCTGGGCGCGGGCCGCCGCCGGAAGGGTGACCGCCAGCAGCGTGAGGGCGATGAACGCGCGGACACGCTTGAGCATGGCGGTCTCCTGCGGCACGGTTCGGTACAGGGATACGATGTGGCGGCAGGGCATGTTCCCGGCTATCGTTCTTCGAGCGATTCGAGCGGTCGCCATTGGCCCTCCACGCCGGGATCGCAGCCACTCTCGGTCGCCGCGCAGACCAGGAACATGGTCACGGGGTGAACTTCCCATAGCGAAGCCCGCGCCTCGTCGCCCGGCTTGTGGATGCTGTCCAGCATCAACTGTCCGATCACCATCACGCGTCGCCGCTCAGCGGCAATCCTGCGCAACCGGCCGAGCGTCCACAGCTTCTGGCGGCCCTGCGGAATCATCTCCGCGACCAGCGATTCGCGCGGCGGCGCCTGCGGTGTGTCTCCCACTCCGATGTGAAAGTCGTTGTTCGCGAGGCCGTGCAGGTAACAATTCACCGATTCGCCAACATTGACTTCGGCCTTCAGCACGAAACCGCTCAGCGCGACGAGATCGCCTTCGCTCGCGTGCTGATCGCGGACGATGAAATCGCGCAGGCGGGCGCGCTCGCGGGCGTGGATCGGCGCGTCTTTCCCCGTCTGCACGCGCGCTGCCGACTGCTGCTGCAGTGCGACGAAATCGCGGAGCTCGAGCAAGAGGGGTGTGGTCTGCGCCGGCACGCGGTGTTTCACTTCGTTCAGCAGCCCTCGGGGCGTGTCGCGCGTCTCAGCGCCCCACGCCGGGCAGCTGGCGAGCGTTGACACCTTCGCCTTGTCGCCCGCGGCGATGCGCAGCCCGCCACTGAAGACAAGGGCGATCGTGACAGTCAGAGCGGGCAGCCTGCGGCGCGTGAGGCGGCGCATCAGAGCACGAATTGGAGACGGAGGATCCGGCTCCAGAAAGCAGCGCCGTTGGGCACCGGATTGCGCTCGATGTCGTCGAGATGCTCTCGGACGATGTTCGCCTGCAGCTTCATGAAGCGATTCAACGTCCAGTTCACGCCGAGCGTCAGGGCCGTGTCGCCTCTCGACAGGATCGTTTCGGCGCGGGGGTTCCGCAACGCCACGCCATCTGCAGCGCCACCGACGCTGTCGCCCCAGAGGCGTTCCCAGCGGGCTGCGAGCTCGAGGGAGCCAATGCCGCCGCGCAGCAGATCGTCGGCTGGCTTGATCGGACGCGTCTTCTGCTCGCCGGTCAGAATCCACGTGCCCGACACATACCAGGAGCGATAGCGCACATCAGGGAGATCGTCGTCGCCCAGGCCCTGCTGCAGCCGCTGATCCGTCACATACGTGAACTCGGTCCGAGCCGAGACCGGGCCGAACGACCAGTCGGCGTCTCCCTCCCACCGTCGCCGCTGTCCCTGCACGTAGACGGCTGGGAAGAACGTGTCCTGCGTCAGCACGGTTCGACCGCGCAGCCCATTCGGTTCGAAGTTGTCGTTCGACAGCGAGCTCATCGCTACAGCCGTACCCAGCTCGAGTCCGCCCAGCGCGCCGCCGCCCGCCGTCAGGCGGCGCAGCGGTCTCACCGTGACGCGGCCCGCCACCGTCCGATCGGCTCCCCAGATTCTGCTGGACTTGGCGTTGTCGCCGTCCTGCCGGAAGACGCCGGTCGAGTACGTAAAGCCGTGCTTGAACCATTCGCCATGCACCGCGAAGCCAATGTCGCGGCCGGGCGCCAGATAGTTGGCCCCGAGCGATCGATACACGAAATCGTTGTGCGTCACGCCCGTGAGTTCGTCGAGTCCGAAGGGGATCTTGAACTTCCCGACCTGAATCTCGGCGCGCTTGGTGTACTTCACGTTCAGGTAGACGTCCTTCCACAAGGGCTTCGGCAGACGGCCCTCGGCAACCTGCTTCGTCGTCAACTCCTTCTCGGTCAGCTCGCGCTTGATCTCGTATTCGAAATGTTTAAAGACCTTGCCCTTCAAACCGACCCTGTTGCGATGCAGCTCGTACGTGTTGAGCCCCTGGACCCCGTCGTACGAGCCGTGGGCATCCTCTTGCAGCTGCGCCTGAAAATCGATTCGAAACACCGAGCCATACCGGAACGACGGGTGCTGCTTCCACGTGAAGCGCGTACCTGTCCCGGTCTCGGCCGAGTCGCCCTGATCGTCGACTTCCTCGTCGGGCGACGGTGGCACGTCGGGCTTTGGCACTTTTTTCTTCTTCGGCTTCTTGTCGGCCTTCGGCTGCTTGCCGGCCTTCGGCGCCTTGTCGCCCGCAGCCTGTGCTGCTGCCGGCTCGTGCGCCGGAGCTCCCGGAGGGAACGGCTGCGACGCCAGGACGAGCGCACTCAGAGCTACGGCGATCAGCACACGGCCTCGTCGGCGGCACGGCTCGTCTGCGAGGCCTCCCGCAGCGTCCGGAACAGCTCGATCGCTTCGGCGACGGCCGTCGGTTCGTCGACCACAATCGCGACCTCACGCCGGAAATCGAGGCTGAGCGCCGCGAGCGCCAGGCTGCCGACCACCACGGTCCGGTCGTCGACGAGCAGGATCTTGCCGTGGGACTTCAGCGCGCCCAGCCTCTTGGCAGAGAACACTTCGACGGTCACGCCGGCATCGCGCTTCGCCTTGAGCAGCGCCGTGAGGTCCGGATCCGACAGTTTCGCGTCGATCAGACGGATGCTGGCCCGCGCCTGCTCGAGCAGCGCCGTGAACTGCCGGCGCGCGCGCTCCGGGCCGACGATCAACCGATCGGACAGATCGGTCGGCATCGGCGACAATCCGGCATCCGCGGTCCAGAGGCGGCGAAGGCCCGACACCACCGCCGGGTCGTAGGTGACGACGAGCGCGTCGCACGTCTTGTGGAAGCACTTCTTCGTGAAGTTCAGCGACGCGACGATCGCGGGCCCTTCGTCGGCGACGAGATACTTGTTGTGATATTTCACGACGGGATCGGTGTAGGCCTGCACCGAGGTGCCGGCCGCCTCGAGGGCCTTCCACAGCTTCTCGATCTTCTTGCGGCCGCCCTTGGCGCGCGAGGTGATGAGCGCCTCGACGGTCACGCCGCGCGCCGTCGCCGCCGCCAGCTCCGCGAACAGCTCGTCGTCGTTGCAGCGGAACAGCGACAGCGTGATCCGGCTGCGCGCCTGACGAATCGCCTCGAGCAGCGCCGGGCGGCGCTGCTCCACCGACGTAATCAGTCGATCCGGAGTCGGTTCGGTCGTCGTCATGCGCGCTCCCGCTTCGTGTGCTCCCACGCCACTGATTTGACGCCGGCGCCCTCTTCCATCAACTGCACGCTCAGGTCCTCCAGCGAGGTCCGCGGGTCCGGCCACGTCTGGTACTTCGCCGCGGCGGGATTTGAGGCCGCGAGCCGCAGCGTGCCGCCGACGCGCCGGGCAGTCGTGTGGCCCCGGACGAGCGCACGTATTCCCGCGCTGTCGATCGCGGGCACGCTCAGATCGACCACGAGATGACGGTATCCGCCCCGAAACAGCTGCTGCAGATGCCGCTCGAAGGCTTCCGCGGGGCCGCCGGCAACGAGGGCTTCCATCGGCGACATCACGAGCCGGTCGCCGACCGGCCTTATGAGCATTGGGTAGAGACTGGCACTATACACCAAGGCTGCCGCAGTCAATAATGCCAGTGAGGTCATGAAGATACCCGGCGGGACTCTCGCGCTGGCGCTGCTGGCGCTGCTGGCGCCGCTGGCGATGGCCTGCAGCGGCGCGCAATCGAATTCCATCGGCCCGACGCCCAGTCCGGGGCCGGGCCCGGGGCCGTCGCCGACTCCCACGCCGTCGCTGACGGCGGTGCTGATCGGAGCCGGGGACATCGCCGACTGCAGCAACGAGAACGGCCGGTACGCGGAAGCGACGGCGAAACTGCTCGACAAGATCACGGACGCGACCGTGTTCACGGCCGGCGACAACGCCTACTTCAGCGGCAGCGACGCGGAGTTCGCCAACTGTTACGGTCCGCGCTGGGGGCGACATCTGCGCCGCACGTATCCAAGCCCGGGCAATCACGAATACCAGATCAGTCCGCGCCCGTACTTCGACTACTTCGGGGAGCGCGCGGGCCCTCGAGGCGCCGGGTTCTACGCCTACACGCTCGGCAACTGGCACGTCGTCTCGCTGAACAGCAACGTGCCGGTGACGCCGGGGTCGGAGCAGATGCTGTGGCTGAGGAACGACCTCGAAGCGAGCAAGGGCACGAAGTGCAGCCTCGCCTACTGGCATCACCCGCTGTTCACCTCGGGGCCGAGCGCCGGCAACAACGGGCTGATGCGCGAGGTGTGGCGGCTGCTCTTCGAGTACGGCGTCGACATCGTCGTGAACGGGCACGACCACCTCTACGAGCGTTTCGAGATGCAGGACTTCAACGGCCGCCGGGACACGCAGGCCGGCATCCGCGAGTTCATCGTGGGCTCCGGCGGCGCGAGCTTGTACGACTTCGGCCCCACGGCGCTCAACAGCCTGTTCAAGCTGAAGACCTACGGGATCCTGCAGTTGACGCTCCGCGACGTCGGATACGATTCGGTCTTCATCGAAGCGGGGACCGAGCGGCTGTTCGACCTCAGCCTCGGCAACCTCTGTCACTGATCTTTCCTACCTGCCCTACCCGACCTGCCTGCCCTACCCGACCGACCCGACCGACCCGACCGACCCGACCTCTCTGGCCTGCCCGTTACGTTATAATCCGTAGTCATTACGGTGTTTGACGTAGCACACAACCCCTTCGTGTACGGCGAGGTCGTGCCGGCGGCGGCGTTCGTCGACCGCGTCGCCGAGCTCGAGCGCCTCGTCGGCGACCTCGGCGCGGGCCAGAAGGTGTTCCTGATCTCGCCGCGGCGCTACGGCAAGTCCTCGCTGATCCGCCGCGCCCTGGCGGCCATGACACGGAAGGGCGCCATCACGGTCGAGGTCACCGTCAGCAGCTTCAGCTCGTATGTCGCCTTTCTCGAGGGCTACGCCCGGGCGCTCGTGGCGGCCGAAACACAGTGGGATCGCGCGCGGGCATGGCTGCGCGAGGCGATCCGGTCGGCGCGCGTCGAGGTGGCGGTGGACCCGCGTGGCGGCGCGGGCGGGCGCATGCGTCCGCCGCTGGCCGTGCTCAAGGTGTCGTTTCCGAGCGCGCGGACCAATCGCGAGATCTCACAGCTTGCGGCGGACGTCTTCGCGCTCCCCGCGCGCCTCGCCGAGGCGCGCGGCCGCAGCGTCGTCGTCGCGCTCGACGAGTTCCAGGCGATCGGCGGCTTCAACGGCGGCTCGGTCGAGCACGCGATGCGCGCCGCGGTGCAGCACCAGCGCGAGGTCGGTTACGTCTTCGCCGGCTCCGAGCCGAGCCTGATGGAGCGGATGCTCGGGCCGAAGCGGCCCTTCTACAAGGCGGGCCCGGTCATGCGGCTCGAGAAGATTCCGGCGGCCGAGTTCGCCGCGTTCATCGACGCGCGATTCGCGCGATCGGGCATGCGGGGCGAAGAGGGGCTCGGCGCCGCGGTCGTCGAGCTCGCGGGCAATCTTCCCTACGACGTCCAGCGGCTCGCGCACGAGACCTGGGACGAGGTCCGCGCCCGCGGCAGGAAGCGCGCCACGCTCGACGATCTGCACGCCGCGTTGAAGCGGCTGCTCACCGAACAGCAGATGATGTTCGAGGCGGTGTGGCAGCGGCTGACCCTCGCGCAGCGGGCGGTTCTGCGCGCCGTCGTGATCGAAGAAGGCCGGGAGCTGCTCTCGGCCGACGTGCGCGTTCGCCACCGCCTCGGCGGACCGTCGACGGTTCAAGCCGCGCTCGCGGCGCTCGTCCGCGACGATGTGATCACGCGCGACGGCAATCGCTATGCAGTTGTCGATTCACTGCTCCGCGAGTGGGTGGCGCGCCGGACCTACTGACCGCGCCCGACGACAACCGGCCCGTCGGACGCGAACGGTTGGCAACGACCTGATGAACTCCGGTGCTTCTTTCGCCGCCAGGGCACGCCGCCGGCCGCCCCGGGACCTCTCACGCAGGAGTTCTTTTGCGCCAGGAGTTCTCCCACCCAGGAGTTCTGCACGCGCGTGCTCGAGAAAAACGACTCCCGCGACGACCGAGAATACCGGGAGCCCTCGTCCGCGTGCGCACAGAACATGACAGCTCGAACCGTGGCGGCCTGTTCGATCGCCTCAAGAGCGTTCTGACCTGCACACGGGGGGGCACCCCCACCTAGGTGGTGTTGACCGAGCATTTCTGGTCTGGTCGAATAAGCTCGTCCACAAACCCTGCGGTCAAAATGGAGGCTTCGGATGACGCGCGGAACGCTTCGCCGCCGTGTACGGCTAATGTTCGTACTCCTCATCGCCGTCCTGAGCCTTCCTCTCTTGCTGGACGTACGGGTCACCGCGCAGGCGCCCGCTCCTGGTCTTCCAAGCGTCTTCTGTCACGTCACCGATGGTGCTTTCACCACCTGTCCTGATGGCACGCACGAGTGGTCGGACGTCACTCCGAAATTCTTTCCGGATACTGGCTCATATCTCTACGTGGACCAGGCTGATCTCGACGTGCAGTTGGGGACGCCGCAGTCCCCCGTCGACACCCTCATGCTTGTGTATGACGAGTGCGGCCAAACCAGGCGGTTGGGACCTGACGAGTACGTCCGCGTGGGGTTTACCACCGTGGAAGTTGAGAACGCCATAGAAGCGCTCGAGCACTACGTCGTCCACATCTTCAGCGACGGCACCATCATCTTCCTCGAGAATGGCGTTCCGAAGACGAATGTTGCCGGAACGATGCGGGTCCCCAGCATCGCAGGTCAGCGCGGAGCTGTGGGTTTCGGGCCGTCACCAGGGTGCGCCGCCGATCATGTGTTTGCGGAATTCGAGATAAAACTGTCCGCGACGGGCGTTGCGCTGCAGGGTGGTTATTCTCCTGACCCCCAATTCTGGTCTGCCCAGGCGCCGTGTGACCGGAAGTGCCGCCAGAGCAGGGCAGCCGCTATCTTTGCGGGCCTTGCTGCCATCGCCGGCGCGGCGAGCGCCAGCCCGTGCGATGGATTCTGCGCGGGCCTGGCTTTGGGGTTTGGCCTCGACTCTGCCTTCTTCTGGTATTTGAGCGCCGACCCACCCGACTCGAATTACACCATCATCGACGCACCGGTCGTGCCACCCTTCACGCCTGTCGACGCGGCAACTGTGGGCACGCAAGAGGCGGCGGACGCCGCGAACGCGTTGCTCGCCAACGTCTTTCAAGTCATCGGCTTCGAGGGCGCTCTCCTCACAGCAACTGAGCGCGCACAAGGTGCGGCCCTGGCTGGGAATTCGCTCTGGGAAAGGCGGCAATCGCTCGCAGCCGCCCAGTTCGCCACCGACGCTGCAGACCTCTATGATGCGCGGTTGGTCCTGCTCGAACAAGTCAGCAACGCCTTTGTTGACGCGGGGTTCTCGAGCGTTGCCTTCGTGTCGGCAGCCGATGTCCTGGCGTTTCAGCAGGACGTGGCGGCCAATGGCCTCCCGGCCAGCCTGCTGAACGGCATAGCGCTCACCAGTCTGGCGGGACGAACCGACGCTGCGCAGGTGATTGCCAACGGATTCCTCTTCATCGCTCCGAACGAAGCCGCCGGCAGTCTTCCAGAGACGCTGACCGATCAGCGGATGGCCGGGGCCATCCGGGAAATTGCGACGGATCATCGCGAGTTTGCGCAATCCGTCTTCGGCTTCGTAGCCCCGATCAGACCGGGATTCGACGCGAACATCCTGCCAGCCAATGACGACGGCTCGACAGGGGTGGTCCCGATCGGGTTCAACCTGAATTTCTTTGGCGCGACCCACGACACGCTGTTCGTCAACAACAATGGCAATGTGACCTTCGATGCCCCCCTGGCGACATTTACGCCATTCCCCTTGACATCGACAAACCGGGCGATCATCGCGCCGTTCTTTGCGGATGTGGACACGAGAATCGGGAACGTCGTCACCTACGGTCAAGGCACCGTCGATGGGCGGAAAGCCTTCGGAGTGAACTGGCCCGGGGTAGGCTGCTTCCGGACAAACGCGAGCGTGCGGAACTTCTTCCAGATGCGCTTGATCGACCGCTCGGACGTGGGAGCGGGCGATTTCGACATCGTCTTTAAATACGACTCGATTCAGTGGGAGACCGGGCAGGCCAGTGGCGGGAATGTCGTCTGCCAGGGAGGAGCTTCTGCCCGGGTCGGTTACTCCAACGGAACCGGGAGCCCCGGTACGTTCTTCGAGGTGCCCGGGTCGGGGACTGCTGGGGCATTTCTCGATTCGAATGTGCGGACCGGGTTGCGTCGCCAGCCGCCGCTCATATTCTCGGTGCGCTCCGGCGTGCCTGTGTCAATCGCGGACCGGGACGGCGACGGTGTCCCCGACGAGCTTGATAACTGTCCAACGACGGCAAACCCAGACCAGGTGGACAGCGACTTCGACGGCATCGGGGATGTGTGCTCGGTAGCGAGGCGGAATAGTACCGCTGCGTTCATCACGGCCGCGGTAACAGGGGGAACGTCGATTGAGGAAACACCGTTGCGTGTATCAGACGCGCCCAGTCTCACGGAAAAGCTCGTTCGCATCGTGGAGTTCCGGTTGAATGCCGGTTTGACCAACTCGCATATCCAACTGACGGCAAATCTTGTAGATAGTCTTGTTGCCGCCGGCGTGGTGCCACCAGAAGCAGCGGAAGACCTCACATTTAGCGTGCTCATTCAGATCGATCAGGATTTCGATGGTATTCCCAACAGTCGAGATCTGTGTCCCGCGTCGGATCTGCGCCCCTCGGTGGTCATCAATCAGTGCGATTCCGGAGTTCCCAACACCCTGTTGACAACTGGCTGCACAATCTTCGATTTGATCGTGGACTGCGCTAACAAAACCTTGAAAAATCACGGCGCATTTGTAAGCTGTGTGACTCACCTTACCAATGATCTCAAGAACAAACGCACGATCACCGGAGCGCAGAAAGGTGCGATTCAAAGTTGTGTCACCAAGATTAGAATCCCGTAGCTCTGAGGGGAGCGCAGAATAAGCAATCCAACATCCATAGGTGCTGCACAGAACACCTATGGATGCTGCAGTCCTCTTCTTGTAGCGATTGAACAAGAGGTAAGGCAATTACCAGCAAGAAAGCCTTCCTGGTCGTCTCTCTAGCGGTCGTCGCATTCGTGGCAGAATTGGTGCTGTACCCTGCCTTTGGAATGGGCGCGGCGCTTACACTCCGGCCCAAGGCTCCAAGATCGGGCGCCGCGTTTCTATTGTTTGCACTTATGGCCTTGACAGTCAGCACTGGCATCTTCGCGCCAATATGCGCCGTGTGGGAGGCACGGATGAAGCGAGAAGGCTATGGCCTCCGCATGATGGCGGGGGGACTGGGGGCAGTCGTCATGGGGTTGATCGTTCTCTTCCTGATTGAATGAACGGGCGGTGTCGCGTGTGGCATCCGGCCTTGTTCCGCTTATCCTCCCCATCCCGTATCCCAGGGCCTTCGGATCGCGCAGCGCGCGGCGCGCAGGGATGCGACTGACAAGTACCACGTCGCGCCTTGACGAACCCACACAGGCCACATCGCGGAGCGGCGCGCGCGAATCGCCGCAATCCGTGTGCTGGCGCGTTGGCGTCTACGGCTCGAAACGCTGAACCACTTTCCCGTCCCGGCCAAGACACGCGAGGGTTCCCGCTCGAGCGATCGCGTCCGAACTGCGCGCTCGCGGCGCTCGTCCGCGACGATTTCGCTATGCGGTCGTCGATTCACTGCTCCGCCAGTGGGTGGCGCGTCGGACGTTCTGACCTGACGCCAGCACAGCCATTCGCCTGGAATGGCGATTGCACCAGCCGGCGACGTGAGCAGCGCCAGGCTCGGTTTGCTGATGATCCTGATCACCGGAGCGTTCGCGACGCAGGCGCAGGCGCAATCGGAAAGCAAGTTTGCCATCGGTGCGGAATTCGGCGTTGTCGCGTCCGGCCGCACGTCGACAGAGGACTACGCGCATGCTCACGCAGAATTCAATCCGCTGTGGCGCTTTGGAACCGAGAACACGGGCTGGGGCTTTCACTGGGGGCTCAATTGGTACACGGTCGATATCGATCGGCCGATCGGCGGCACCGCGACGGAGCTCGGGGAGCTTCATATTCGCCCGATCATGGCGGGCTACGGGTATACCTGGAAGATGCGAATCGCGGGACGTACCACGGAGATCACCGCTGACCTGCTGGGTGGATATGCGTTCGGATCGATCGAGCTCGCGCCGGCCGCGATCGACACTTACAGTCGAGTCGGGTCGGGGTCGGTAAGCGCCGACGCCTCGAACACGCTCGTGCTGAAACCCGAAGTCGGCGTCTGGTACGACATCAACAAGAAATTCGGCTTCAACGTCAACGCCGGCTACATGATCGCGCGGCCCGACGTCACCATCACCAGCAGCGCCGGCTCCGATGTGCGAACCGCGCGCGCCGACCAGTTCATTCTCAAGGTCGGGCTCGCCTACTCCATCTTCTGAAAGCCGGTTGGCGAACGAGGCGACGCCCGGAACGGATTCACACGTGACCTCCGTCGTTTTGTTCCCTCTTGACGCGGAATATTCCGGCGGTCACCGGGGTTTGAACAGCGTACTTGGTGGCATGGAGCGTTCATGAAGATCGTCATTGCCGGCGGCACCGGCTTCCTCGGCCGGCCGCTGGCGGGATCGCTCGCAGCGGACGGTCACGACGTCGTCGTCCTCACCCGCGGCCACGACGCCGCGCGCGCCGTCCGTCTGCGATCGGTCCCGTGGGCGCCCGACGGCGCCGTCGGCGCGTGGGGGTCTGAAGTCGACGGCGCAGGCGCCGTGATCAACCTCGCGGGCGAATCGATTGCCGCGAAGCGCTGGACCGCCGCGCAGAAGCAGCGCATCGCCGACAGCCGCATGCGGGCGACGCGCAGCCTGGCGACTGCGATTCGCGCGGCCCGGACGCCGCCGCCGGTGCTCGTGAGCGGCTCGGCCGTCGGCTATTACGGGCCGCTGTCCGCCCAGCCCGCCACCGAAGAGACGGCGCCGGGCACAGACTTCCTCGCGCGCGTCTGCGTGCAGTGGGAAGACGAAGCGATGGCGGCGGCCGGCGATCGGACGCGTGTCGTCCGCATCCGCACCGGCCTGGTGCTCGAACGCGACGGCGGCGCCCTCCCGCAGATGCTGCCGCCATTCCGGTTCGGCGCTGGCGGACCGGTCGGCTCCGGGCGGCAGTACTGGCCGTGGATTCACCGCGACGATTGGATCGCGCTGGTACGCTGGGCCATCCAGACCCCGGTGGTCAGCGGCCCGCTCAACGTGACCGCACCGCATCCGGTGACCAGCGCCGACTTCGCCCGTGCGCTCGGTCGCGCGATGCACCGCCCCGCGTTCATGCCGGCCCCCGCGTTTGCACTGCGCCTGATGCTGGGCGAGATGGCGGATGCCCTGCTGCTCTCTGGCCAGAATGCCGTGCCCGCCAAGGCGTTGCGCGAGGGCTTCCAGTTCAGGTACTCGGACCTGGACGAGGCGCTCGCGGCGATCTTTGCACGGCCGCGCGGATGACGCCAAGGTCCGCCTGAAGGCGGAAGCTACCTGCGCGAGCCCTCGATCCTGAGCGCCTGAACTCTCAATACCCGGCCAGCGTGCGGAGTGCGTCCGCGATCGTGTCGGCGTTCGGCAGGTTCGCCGCCTCGAGGATGTGCGAGAAGGGCGGATGCGTGTCGGGACAGGTGACGCGCATCACCGGCGCATCGAGCGCGTCGAACTTCTCCTCCATGATCACGGCGGAGATCTCCGCGCCGAGGCCGAGCGTCTTCACGTCCTCGTGCACCACCAGCACGCGGCTCGTCTTCTCGAGCGACCGGAAGATCGCCTCCTTGTCGAAGGGCAGGAGCGTTCGCAGGTCGATCACTTCGACCTCCACGCCTTCCTTCGCGAGGCGGTCGGCCGCGTCGAGCGAAGGCATGACCATCGCGCCGTACGCCAGCAGCGTGATGTCGCTGCCCTCGCGGCGTGTGGCCGCCGCACCGATCGCCACGATCTCGTCGCCTTCCGGCACCGGTCCTTTCACGCGCCGGTACAGGTATTTGTGCTCGAAGTACACGACCGGGTTGTCGTCGCGGATGGCCGCTTTCAGCAGGCCCTTCGCGTCATACGCGGTCGACGGCGCGACGACCTTCAGGCCCGGGCGATGGATGAACCACGCTTCTGGGTTCTGCGAGTGATACAGGCCGCCGCCCACGTTGCCGCCGCTGGGCGCCCGCACGACGATGGGGACCGACGCTCGCCCGCCGTACCGGAAACGCAGCGTCGCGGCCTGGTTCACGATCTGGTCGAACCCGCATGAGATGAAGTCGGCGAACTGCATTTCGGCGACCGGCCGGTAGCCGCGCAGCGCCGCGCCGATGCTGATGCCGATGATCGCCGACTCCGAGATCGGTGTATCGACGACGCGCATCTCGCCGAATTCCTCGTACAGCCCCTGCGTGACGCCGAACGCGCCGCCATACGCCCCGACGTCTTCGCCGAGGACGAAGACCTTCGGGTCGCGGCGCATCTCTTCGGCCAGCGCCTCGCGAATCGCTTCGAGGTAGGAGAGCTCTTTGCTCATGCGAGAGCGAAACCACGAAGAGACGAAGGTCCACGAAGAGCACGAAGAACTCCTTGTACCGAGCCTTCTTCTTCGTGACCTTCGCGGTTCTTCGTGCCTTCGTGGTGAGATTGTTTACGCATACAGATCGGTCACGGCGTCCTCGGGCTTCGGATCCGGCGCGTTCATCGCGAATTCGACGGCGTCGTCGATCGTCGACGCCACCCGCGCCTCGACATCTTTCAGCTTGTCATCGTCCAGCACGTGGCGGGCGCGCAGATACGTGGTGAATGTCGGAATGGGATCGCGGCTCTTCCACATCGCGAGCTCTTCGTCCGAGCGGTAGAACGCCTTGTCGTGCTCCGAGTGGCCGTGCCAGCGGTACGTCTTGCACTCGATGAGCGTCGGGCCGTCGCCGCCGCGCGCGCGCGCGATCGCCCCCAGCGTCGCCTGATACACCGCGAGCACGTCGTTACCGTTGATCGCGACGCCGTCGAACCCATACCCCTCCGCGCGAATTGCGACATCGTCGATTGCCATGCTCTTCTCGACCGGGACCGAGTAGGCGTACTGATTGTTCTCGCAGATGAACACGATCGGGAGCTGCTGCACGCCGGCGAAGTTCATCCCTTCGTGGAAATCGCCGGTGTTGCTCGCGCCCTCGCCGAAGTAGGCGAGCTGGCCAATGGCCTTGCCGCCGCCCCGTCGGCGGCGGGCAGGAGGTGGAGGAGGTCTCGCCTCCGAACTCGATCAGCTCCTCACCGTCGACCTCCCCGCTCGCGACCTTGCGGACGAATGCCGCGACCTTCACGGCCAATGCTTCGCTCATCGGAACCGCGTCTTCAGGGGGCTGGGTTGCGGCCAAGCGTTCGAGGTCACTCTTGGGCGCGGTGGCGTCACATACGATGTGGGCCTTGGGGCTGACGTGGAACAACCCGATGAACCCTCGGGCGATGTCGGTGATAAATGACTTCAAGGTACTCTCCTTCTTTGGGTGTGGGGTGAACGGCGAGACCGTCGATGGCGCTGGCGCAGGCTTGGTCTCCTGGGCCTTCACGCAGTCGTCGCACAAGTAGTCGAATGGTGAGCCGCCGTCGTCGGGGATATCTGCTCCGCATAGGCGACAGTGGTCGTTGAATCGGGCACGGATGGTCATGATTCAGATCCTCGATTCGGTGGTGAGGCCACCCCGCACCCGGCCGATGCGTTCGGCCCTGCCCGCGGGATGGCGCCACGATCCGTAGTTGCGGATTCTGGTCGGTGTTGATCGTGGTTTGGACAGTAGCGGCTCACGGCTCTGGGGTGCTCGCTGGGCGGAACCCTCGACGTAGCACGCTCTGGCCCAGCGCTTGCCACGCCCGTCGATTCACCCCCGCAAACGTCTTCGGTAGGTCGAACCCCACGCTGGCGTCGAGCGCGTGCGCAGCAGCGGCGATCTCATTGGCCCGGCGGAAGCAC
>Ga0137409_10001419_pt1 | contig 25902 bp, 26 predicted proteins | sample CZODoug1_16funga_FD_122059 | JGI IMG/M metagenome (GOLD analysis project Ga0137409, IMG submission 122059) | Vadose zone soil fungal communities from Angelo Coast Range Reserve, California, USA - CZODoug1_16fungal (Hybrid Assembly) | ecosystem: Environmental > Terrestrial > Soil > Vadose zone...
GCACCGGTTTCGCGATTCTCCGCATAGGGGTCGAACGCCACCGGCGTCGAGGTCGAAACATTGCAAAGCCCGATCTCATTGAGCGCGAGTGTCCGCGCGGCAATGTGCTCGAGCGTGTTGACGTCCACTTTGTGTTTCAGCGTCGTGACCCGCGCCGGCACGTACTTGGTTCCAATCCGCAGGAGATAGGAACGGCCGGGGAACATCGGTTCCTCGGCCATCCAGAGCACGTGCGCCGCGAACTGGTCGACCACCTCGGGTCGTGACTCGGGCCGTGCCAGCACGTCGCCGCGCGCGATGTCGATTTCATCAGCGAGTGTCAGCGTCACCGCATCGCCGGACTGGGCGACGGGCTCATCGCCAGCGGCCGTGACAATGCGAGTGACTGTCGATTCGCGTCCCGACTGCGCGACCACAATACGATCCCCGGGACGAACCGACCCGGAAACGACGGAGCCCGCGAAACCCCGGAACTCGTGGTTGGCGCGGTTGACCCACTGCACCGGAAAGCGAAACGGCTTCTCCTCGAGTGCCGCGTCGATTTGGACCATCTCCAGGTAGTCCAGGAGCGTCGGCCCCTCGTACCAGGCCATGTGAACTGAACGCCGCAGCACATTGTCGCCGAAGCGTGCCGAAACCGGGATCGCCGTCACCGAGGCGAACTGCAGCGATTGCGCGAAGCCGAGGTAGTCACCGACGAGGTGATGGAAGCGTTCGCCCGAATAGTCGACCAGGTCGATCTTGTTGACTGCCAGGCAGATGTGCCGGATGCCGAGCAGCGAGCAGATATACGTGTGACGGCGCGTCTGTGTCAGCACGCCCTTGCGGGCATCGACCAGGATGACCGCCACGTCCGAGCCAGAAGCGCCGGTTGCCATGTTGCGGGTGTACTGCTCGTGGCCGGGCGTGTCCGCGACGATGAACGAGCGTCGCGGCGTTGCAAAGAATCGATACGCGACATCGATGGTGATGCCCTGCTCGCGCTCCGCTTCGAGCCCGTCGACCAGCAATGCGAAATCAAGATCGTCACCGGTCGTGCCGTGCCGGGCGCTGTCGCGCTCCAGCGCCACGAGCTGATCGTCGGGAATCAACTGGCTGTCGTAGAGCAGGCGCCCGATGAGCGTCGATTTGCCATCGTCCACCGAGCCACAGGTGAGAAAACGCAGCAGATCGTGGCGCGCCGCCCGCGGTACGCTGCCGGACTGTGCCTCGCTGGTTCGATCGAGCATCAGAAGTAGCCCTCGCGCTTCTTCTTTTCCATCGAGCCCGCTTCGTCGTTGTCGATCAGGCGACCCGAGCGTTCAGAGGTACGCGTGCCGAGCATCTCGGTGATGATGTCCTCGACGGTCGCCGCCGAACTCTCGATGGCCGCCGACAATGGGTAGCAGCCGAGGGAGCGAAAACGAACGGTGCGGTTTTCCAGTGTTTCGCCCGGGCGCAGCGGCATGCGGTCGTCGTCCCGGACGATGAGCAGTCCATCGCGCGCGACCACAGGCCTGGATGCCGCGAAGTACAGCGGCACCACGGGCAACTTCTCCGCCCGCGTGTATTCCCAGACATCGAGCTCGGTCCAGTTCGAAAGCGGGAACACGCGGATCGTCTCGCCCTTGTTGATGCGCGTATTGTAGAGACGCCACAGTTCCGGGCGCTGGTTGCGCGGATCCCAGGCGTGTCCCGCGGAGCGGAACGAGAAGATGCGCTCCTTGGCACGGCTCTTCTCCTCGTCACGACGTGCGCCGCCAAAAGCGGCATCGAAGCCATACTTGTCGAGCGCCTGTCGCAGCGCTTCGGTCTTCATCACCTGCGTGTGCAGCTGCGAGCCCGAAACGATCGGGTTGATGCCGCGCGCGACGCCTTCGGGATTGGTGTAGACGATGAGCTTCACGCCGTAGCGCTGCGCCATGGCATCGCGATGGCGGATCATGTCGCGAAACTTCCAGCCGGTATCGATGTGCAGCAACGGAAACGGCGGCGGTGCCGGATAGAACGCCTTCATGGCGAGATGCAGCAACGCCCCGGAGTCCTTGCCGATCGAATAGAGGAGCACCGGGTTGCGGAATTCCGCCACCACCTCGCGCAGGATGCCGATCGATTCAGCCTCCAGGCGCTTCAGATGGGTCGGCAGGACTTGCGAGTCAGTACGCACGATCACTCAGCCGGGCTGCTTTACGTCGACCGTGCCAGTCGCAAAGAACCACGGGTTGCGAAATTCCGGCTTGCCATATTGGAGCGGAACGCCGTCAGCTGTGACAACCTGGCCGCCCGCCGCCACCAGGATCGCCTGACCTGCCGCGGTATCCCATTCCATCGTGGTCCCGAGTCGCGGGTAGAAGTCCGCCTCCCCCGCCGCGACTTTGCAGAACTTGAGCGATGAGCCAATGGAGAGCACTTGCGCGATCTCGTAACGCTCGAGGTATGCGTCAGTCTCCGGCGTACGATGCGAGCGCGAGGCGACTACGGTGATGCCCTTCTCCGGAGCGCGGCGGATTCGAATCGCGCCGCGTTCGCTACTCAGCGGCGCATCGGTGGGCTGGTGACTTTGCCACGCCGTCTTCGCCATGACATCGCCCGCGAACAATGCGCCGACCGCCGGTGCGTAGATCACGCCGAGTATCGGGGCGACACCACGAACCAGGGCGATGTTCACCGTGAACTCACCATTTCGTTGGACGAACTCGCGCGTGCCATCCAGCGGATCCACCAGGACGAACTCACTTCCGAGCCGGGGCACGCGGCCGACAGCAACCTGCTCCTCAGCGATGACCGCAAGTCCTGGCGCATGTGCGCTCAAGTGCTCAAGGATGACCCGTTCCGCGGCGTGATCGGCCGCGGTTACCGGCGAATTGTCAGGCTTGCGTTGCACCTCGAAGCGCCCCTGGTAAACCTCGAAGGCGGCCCGGCCCGCTGCAAGCGCAGCGCTGATCATGGCTTCGAGCAAGGCACCATCGGACATGGTGCGTAAGTGTACATGCAGCTTCCGGAGACGTACGTTAGGCCGCCGGAGGCGGCCAGATCTTGTATTCATGAGCACATTCCGTCGGGAACTCAGGGCTCGAATGCCGCGCGAACCCAGGTGCTGGTGGTGGATTACCGCTGCCCTTTGGTGCGCGCTCGCCGCTGCGCAGACGGAAATCGGCGCGCGCAAGGATCTCGACCCGGGCGCGCCATCGACCTGGGCGCGTTATGCAATGGGCCAATCCAGCGCGGCCGCGCAGAACATCGATGATCCGTACTTCAAGGTTGAGGCATTGCTGCGCCTCGCCGCGGTCAACGCGAGCTTTGACGACTTGGACAGCGCACGTGCGACGCTGCGTAGCGCTCATGAGATCGCCCGCCAGGTGAGTGGTGCGCCAAGTCACGACCTTGCGCTGCGCGACGTCGGCCTGCAATGGGCTCGCTTTGGCGAGGTCGACGCGGCACTGGACGCCGCAAATGCAATCGACGCCAGTGACCTGCGCGCCGCCGTCCTGAATGCCGTGATCGGTGCGCAGATCGCTGCCGGGGACTTCAGCGCGGCCAAGGGCACCGCTCAGCGGCTGCCGTCGGCCAGCGCCGCAGAGCAGGCGCTGCGACGAATCGCCCAGGTACAGGCGCGCCACAACCAGCTCTCCGACGCGCGTGCGACCGTCGCGGAGATTGAAGATGACAGCATCCGCACGATTGCAGCCGCCGATGTCGCCGCTGCACTTGCCGATATCGGCAACGCCGACAGCATCGAGCGGGCACTCGGCATGGCGCGCAGCATCCATGGCAAGTACGAACGCGATGCGGCCCTGGTCTATATCGCGCTGATCCAGGCCCAATCCCGCGATCTCGTGGGCGCGATCAAGACACTCGAACGGGTCAAGGACCCCGCCTCGCGCGCACTCGGCTTCGGGCGCTTGTCCACGATGCGCTCCGCGGCTGATGATCCGGAGAACGCTGAGGCACTGCTGAAGCGAGCACTCGCCGACGTTCGCAAGGCGCGTCCGAATCGTGCGCGGACGCTCGCTTTGTGCGAGATCGCAGTTGCCCAGATATCGCGCGGCCAGAAGGACGCAGCACGTGCGCTGCTGCAGGAAGCGCTGCAAGTCGACTCCAAGGCGCGCGTCGCGAACGCCGACGTGCTGGGACTCGAAGCGATCGCACGCCTGCAGGCTCGAGCCGGCGATATCGCAGGCGCCTCGGCGACCGCCGCACAAGTCACCGACGAAACGACACGGGCACTGCTGGTGCACGATATCGCGGCTGCGCAAGCCGAGTCCGGAGACATCAACGGGGCTCGGGCAACGGCCGAGGCTCTCTCGGACGCACGCCTGCAGGTCCCGGCATGGTTCGGAATCATCGGTGTGCAGACTGCGGCGGGCGACCGTGCCGGCGCGAGAGACTCGCTTCAGACCGTACAGGAGCGTGCGCGTGGGCTGGAGGATCTCGAATATCGCTCACAATCGCTCGCAGCCGTGGCCGCGGCGCAGGTGAAACTCGATGACGTGCTCTCGGGGTGGTCCAGTTTTCAGGAAGCCGTCGCGGCCGCAGATCTACTGAAGCAGAACGTCCCGCGCTCAGCCGCATTTGCGAATGTCGCCGAACCGTTCCACGATCTGTGAGCGGCCGGTATTGACGGTACATTAGCTATATCTCTTATCACATTGATAATACGTGAGATATAAGGCTTACGAGCTGAGAGACGGACCGCCCTGGCGGCGTACGCTGGGGCGCAAGATTGCGTGGCTGCTCGGCTTCAAGCTCCTGGCACTGCTGATCCTCTGGTCGCTGTTTTTCTCGCCAGCGCAGCGCGTACCGGTCACGCCATCGATCAGCGCGCAGCATCTCGCCGCTGAACCGGACCGGGTCGCACGATGATCGATCTCGACGTCGTCAGCTGGTCGCGCCTGCAGTTCGCGCTCACCGCGCTGTATCACTTCCTGTTCGTGCCCCTCACGCTCGGCCTGTCGATGGTCCTGGTGATCATGGAGTCGGTCTACGTGATGACGGGCCGCGAGATCTGGAAGCAGATGACCCGCTTCTGGGGAGTGCTGTTCGGCATCAACTTCGCGATGGGCGTCGCCACCGGCATCACGATGGAGTTCCAGTTCGGCACCAACTGGGCGTACTTCTCCCATTACGTCGGCGACATCTTCGGCGCGCCGCTGGCCCTCGAGGGCCTGATGGCGTTCTTTCTCGAGTCCACCTTCGTCGGCCTGTTCTTCTTCGGCTGGAAGCGCCTGTCACGCCGGGCACACCTGCTGGTCACCTTCCTGGTCGCGCTGGGTTCGAACTTCTCGGCCCTGTGGATTCTCATCGCCAATGCCTGGATGCAGCGCCCCGCCGGCGCGCACTTCAACTACGACACGATGCGCATGGAGCTGACCTCGTTCAGGGAGGTGCTGTTCAACCCGGTGGCGCAGGCGAAGTTCGTACACACGGTCGCCGCGGGCTACGTGACCGGTGCTGTGTTCGTGCTGGCGATTTCCGCCTGGTACCTGCTCAACGAGCGCAATCGCGGCTTTGCACGCCGCTCGATGGCGGTCGCGGCGAGCTTCGGGCTGGCATCCGCTCTGTCGGTCGTCGTGCTGGGAGATGAGTCCGGGTACACCGCGACCGAACACCAGAAGATGAAAATCGCGGCCATCGAGGCCGCCTGGCACACCGAAGAGGCGCCTGCCCCATTCACTGTCTTTGGCATTCCGGATGTTGAGAAGCGCACGACGCATGCGGCCGTGCGTGTGCCGTGGCTCCTGGGCTTGATCGCCACGCGTTCGATCGACAAGGAAGTCCCGGGCGTGCAGGAACTCGTCGAGCATGCCCGGCAGAGGATTGCGAGCGGCATCCTCGCGCACCAAGCATTGCAACGACTGCGAGCGGATCGCAACAATGTCCGGGCCCGGCAAGCATTCGAGGAACACCAGGCGGATCTGGGTTACGGCCTGTTGTTACTGCGCTTCGTCGACGATCCCTCGCAGGCAACGCCCGACGACATCGAACGCGCAGCGTGGTTCACCGTTCCGAACGTGCCGGTACTTTTCTGGTCGTTCCGCGTCATGGTCGGCCTCGGGATGTTCTTCATTCTCCTGTTCGGAACCGCATTCTGGTACGCCGCCAGGCACAGCTTCGAATGGCACCGCAATTTCCTGCGGGTCGCGCTCTTCAGCCTGCCACTGCCGTGGATCGCTGCGGAGCTCGGCTGGATCGTGGCGGAGTACGGGCGACAGCCCTGGGCGATCGAAGGCGTGCTGCCGACTTTCCTCGCGGTGTCGACGGTCCCGGTCACGAACGTGGTGTTGTCGGTGATCGGCTTCGTGGTGTTCTACAGCGCCCTCGCGGCCGTGGATGCGTATCTGATGGTGCGCATCGTGCGCCAGGGTCCGGAAGGTCTCGGGTACACGAAACCCGACACCAGGCCCACGCCCGCAGCGGTGCCCCTCGCGGGCTGAAGGCAGAGCCATGCCAGATTACGAAGCCTTGCGACTCATCTGGTGGCTGCTGCTCGGCGTCCTCCTCATCGGGTTTGCGGTCACGGACGGGTTCGACCTCGGTGTGGCCGCGATCTTTCGCTTCGTCGGGCGTTCGCACGATGAGCGCGACGCGCTGATCGAGTCCATCGAGCCGGTGTGGGAAGGCAACCAGGTGTGGCTCGTGCTCGGTGCGGGTGCGGCGTTTGCCGCCTGGCCGATGCTCTACGCAGCGGCGTTTTCGAGTTTTTACTTCGCGATGTTCCTGCTGCTCGCGGCACTCATCGTTCGCCCGGTCGGTTTTGCATTTCGCGGCAAGGTTGACGACCGCAAGTGGCGCGCGGTCTGGGACTGGGTGCTGTGCGTGGCCGGCCTCGTGTCGAGCTTTCTCTTCGGCGTGGCGTTCGGCAATCTCTTCGTGGGCGTGGCGTATCACCTCGACGCGCTGTCACGGCCGGTGTTCACCGGTGGATTTTTCTCGTTACTGCATCCCTTCGCCCTGCTCTGCGGCGCGGTCAGCCTTTCCATGCTGGTGATGCATGGCGCGAGCTACGCCGCGATGAAGGTAGAAGCACCGATGGGGGTTCGGGCCGCGCGCATTGGACGAATTGCCGCACTCGTCGTGCTCGCTGCGTTCACCGTCGCGGGACTGTGGGTCGCCACCGGCATCGAGGGTCTGCGGATCACCAGCGTGATCGACGGAAATGGGCCCAGCGATCCGCTCCGAAAGGTGGTCGCGGCTTCAACAGGAGCCTGGCTCGACAACTATCGTGCTCATCCGGGGCTCTGGCTGGCGCCGCTGATCGCCTACGCCGGCGCGTTGGGGGCCGTGTTTGCCTCGCGCGCGCAAGCCTATCGTCTCGCCTTCATAGCGAGCGGGATCGCTATTGCCGCCATCGTCCTTACTGCCGGAATCGGCTTGTTTCCGTTCCTGCTGCCCTCCGCGACCGATCATGCATCCAGCCTCACTGTCTGGGACGCATCCAGCAGCCGGCTCACGCTTTCCATCATGCTGATCGCCGTAGCGATTTTTCTGCCGCTCATCCTGCTTTACACGACGTGGGTGTTCCGCGTGCTGCGCGGGCAGGTCACGCTCGCGCACGTGCGCGAGCAGCGCGACCACTACTGAGGTCACTGCAATGTGGTATTTCGCCTGGATTCTCGGCCTTGGCTTCGCGCTCGCCTTCGGCGTGATCAATGCCATCTGGTTCGAAATCCTCGAACCCGATCAGCACCAGTAATCAGCTCCTGGCGAGCCGCAGTCGAGCGGTGTGTGCCGCGGCCGTGCCGCGTCGCGACCTGCACGAAGCGCTCGAACGGGGCGCGGGCTTGATGGTTCGCCGCGACGTGGTGCGTGACGGGAAGCCCGAGCAGAAATAGAAGCGATGACTCGCGGGAGAGCGCTGGAAACGAGAGTGACGCGTCCGGCAGGTCGAATTTCCGCCGGGTCTGCGCACATAGCCCGTCTGCTTCGAACACCGCTTCACCGATGCACCTCTCTACTTGCCCAGGATCGTACGCGGGTGACCCGCCGCCGAATCTACCGTCAGTGAAAGCCACACTCGACTATCCGTGATCACCGCGAGTCCGACGGGCAGTGGCGCGGATTCTGAGCTCCATCCTACTGCAAGCGGTCGGGACGCATCTGATAAAGTGGCAGCCACAATCATAAGTGCGCGAGCTGGGATGAATGCGCCCGATGCGGTAGCTACCCTCTCCGTTCACAAGAACGAGTCCCTGCTGTTCTTCACGCTGCTGCAGCTTGCAGTGATCGTGATCGCCGGGCGCCTGGGCGAAGGGCTCGCCAAGAGTTGCCGGCAGGCGCCAGTCGTGGGCGCGATCATCGCGGGCATCCTGCTGGGCCCGTCGCTCTTCGGGTGGCTGGCCCCGGATCCCTTCAACTTCGTGTTTCACTCGAGTGCGCCCGAGCCGTTGCAGGTTCTCTCAGGGCTTGGACTGGTGCTCGTGATGTTCCAGATCGGGCTCGAGTTCGATTTCTCGCACCTGACGCAAAAGGATAATCGTCGCACGGTGATCGTGCTCGCCGCGGCGGGCCTGATCGTGCCGTTTGCGATCGGCCTCGCCTTCGGTTACTACTCGGCGCCCACGCTGTCTCCGGAAGCGAACCGCCTGTACTCGGCGTTGTTCGTCGCCACCGCGTTCTCGATCACGGCCCTGCCGGTGCTCGGACGGATCATGATCGAGCTCGGCATCACGCGCACGCGCCTCGGCGTCATTGCGATCAGCGCCGCCGCGATCAATGACGTCGTCGGCTGGATCATGCTCGCGCTGGTGACGGCACTCAGCGCCGCGACCTTCGATTCGGGCCAGTTTGGCGTGCGTGTTGCGCTCGTAACCGCGTTCATCCTCGTCAGCATTTACCTCGTGAGGCCGCTGCTCAAGCGAGCGGTACGACTCTCCAATCCTCGCGAAGGCAGGATGTCGGCCAATCTGCTGGCCGGGATACTCGTAGTGGCCTTCGTTGCGGCGATGACCACCTACCAGCTCGGCGTCTTCGCCATCTTCGGCGCCTTCATGATGGGCGTGATCCTGTTCGATGAGCGGGAACTCGTCAGAGCGTGGCGCGAGCGCATGGGCGGGCTCGTCACGGTGTTCTTCTTGCCCTTGTTCTTCACTTACACCGGCCTGCGGACTTCGATCGGCGGAGTTGGAACGCTCGAGGCCTGGGGCTGGTGCGCGGTCGTCGTGATTCTCGCGACCATCGCAAAGTTTGGCGCAGCGTACGCGGCTGCGCGTTACTCGCGCCTCAACCACGTCGAGTCAGCCGTGCTCGGCTACATGATGAATACGCGCGGCCTGATGGAGCTCGTCGTCATCAACGTCGGCTACGACCTCGGCGTGATCTCGCAGCAGATGTTCACCATGCTCGTGATCATGGCAATCGTGAGCACCGTCATCACGACGCCCGCCTTGCGGCACTACCTGAAGCTGGCGGATTGGTGGGCTGGGCGCGAATCGAACGCGCGCCCAACAGACTAAAGGCCGATCTCCCTGTCCGAGCCGGACGGCTGCACGATCTGGAAATACCCCGGCTGGCAGCGGTCGGGCTTCTCGTTGCTGTCGAAACTTCTTACACCCTCTCGGATTGGCGGACTGGTCCGATTTGTCAACTGTTTGAATCATTTCCTGTGGCACCGCGAGGCATGAACTTTGCATTTTCTCAGGTTGCGTAGTGCACTCGAGCTGATACACACGGAGGTTTGACGAGATGCGAGTCCGCGTTGTAGTCGTCGTTTCCCTGCTGGGAATCGGGTCGATGCTGAGCTCGATCGCGGCAGAAGCGACCTTCATTAGCTATGACTTTGTGCTCACCGTTGAGTCGGCCAGCAATTGCGCGCCAGGACTCCCTCCGGAAGCACTGCCTTGCGCAAAGCCAGGCGACCAGTTCTTTGGCTCCTTTGAGACGACTACAGATGTTTCTGGCTTCGCGGATGGTGTCTATCCTCTCATCCCGCTGCATTCATGGATCCTGCAGATTGGCGACGTCATCTGGGACATGCTCAGCCCTTATCCCGAGTCCGTCTTCAAGGGCTTTCGAGACCCATTGCTAGGCGGGATCAACCCGGGGCTCATAGTCGCTGGTGGCACCATCACGGGATTTTTTGGCGGCGTTTACGGTGCGGGCGACGTCCCGTTTGTCGATTTCGACTACATCGCCGGCCCGGGCAGATTCAGTGCGCTTAGTGGCGTGCGCCTCGACGGGACGTATGTCGTGCATGCGGTCCCGGAGCCAGTTACTTCTGGTTTGCTCATCATCGGTCTTGCGGTTCTCGCAATCGTAGGGCGGAGCCGAAAGGAAAGTTGGTGGGCCGTGCGCGAATCGAACGCGCGACCAACAGATTAAAAGTCTGCTGCTCTACCGACTGAGCTAACGGCCCACAGTGGCGCGATGGCCAGAAAGGGGCGCGATGATATCAGTGCCCTGCGACCTGTGCACAGCGCCAGCGCGGCTGGATGATCCTGCCCTTGCGCCGAGCGAGCGCGAGGAATATCGCCCCTGCCGTTACGCACACCAGCACCGCCACGACTGAAGCTTCCGGACCGAAGGCTCCGCCCGTGAGCAGGTCTGGTCCGTGGAATTGACTGGCGAGAACGCCTTGCGCCTTCGTTCCTGAGACGCCCGCGCCGAAAAGCCCGCCCTCGGTGAAATTCCAGGCGGCGTGAAGACCGATCGCCATCCATAGCCACCGCGTGTAGACAAACACGGCTGCAAGCAGGAGACCCGCCTCGAGCATGATCGCGATGCTGCTGACCAGCGTCGCTCCGGGGTTGAACGCATGCAGCGCACCGAAAAAAGCCGCCGAAATCACCAGCGCGATCCACGTGCCGAGGCTCTCCTCGACGATGCGGAACAGGATGCCGCGCACGATCACTTCCTCGCTCACGGCTGCGATCAACGCACCCAGCAATGGATAGCCCGCCGCGCGCCACCCCGCGCCCGCCACGATATCGACGTTGCCGGTGAGCCAGAGGACCAGCATCGTGAGGCCGAACAGAGCGCTGCCCGCCACCGCGCCAAGCAGCAGTTCCAGACTCGCGCCACGCTTCGAAAGCTCCTTGACCTCGCGCCGCTCGAGCAGCCTCACATAGGCGATGTAGGTCGCCAGTACGGCGACGATGATCAGCAGCCCGATCGCGACGCCCGCAGCCGAATGCGGCTCGATGTGCGCGGCCAGCATCGCCACCTGGATCGCAAAGATGACGGCGGCAACTGCAACGCTTGCGATGACGATGCGCGTCAGCGGGAACCGCAGGAACCGCCAGAGCCTGGATTCAGGCGCGGACAGGATAGATGCCGTGCGCCGCAGGCAGCGCCTTGAGCGACGATTGGGGTCGGGCGACGATGCGATTGCCTACCTGAAGATAACCGTGCGGTGACCGTTGAGCAGTATCCGCCGCTCGACGTGCCACGTCACGGCACGTGCGAGAACCAGGCACTCGATGTCGCGTCCCGCCGCCGCGCAGGCCTCGACGCTCATCGCGTGATCGACGCGTGTGACGTCCTGCTCGATGATGGGTCCTTCGTCCAGGTCCTCGGTCACGTAGTGAGCCGTCGCGCCGATGAGCTTGACGCCGCGATCGTGCGCCTGCTGATAAGGCCTGGCGCCCTGGAAGCTCGGCAGGAACGAATGATGGATGTTGATGGCCCGCTCGCTGAGCTTCGCGCACAGCCCCGACGAGAGAATCTGCATATAGCGCGCGAGCACCACCAGGTCGCAGCTTTCGCTCTCGATGAGTTCCAGCAGACGTTCTTCCTGGCGCGCCTTGCTGCTGGCATTCACCGGCAGATGGTGGAACGGAATGTCGTGCGTGGCCGCCAGCTGATAGAAGTCGCGATGATTGGAAACGATGGCGGGAATGATGATCGGCAGTACGCCGGTTCGGTAGCGGAACAGGAGATCGTTGAGGCAGTGCCCAAACTTCGACACCATGATCAGCACCCGCGGCTTGACGCTCGCGTCGTGAAGCTGCCACTGCATGTCGAACTGCTCACCAATCGGTGTGAAAGCTCGTTGCAGTTCCTCGAGGCCTCGTGACCCGAGGGGCGCGAAGTACACCCGCATGAAGAAACGCTGGTTCTGCTCATCGCCGAACTGCGCGCTGTCGATGATGTTGCACTCGTTGGCGAGCAGCAGGTTCGCCACGGCGGCGACGATGCCGATGCGGTCCGGACAGGAAAGCGTGAGGATCAGGCGCAGCTGACCCGCGTCCTTCTTGGACATTGTGGTCGACACGGCTGGGCCTTCAATCGGACGCGAGGATGAAGCCCGCGTCGTCGTCGAGTTCGAACTTGCCTTCCGAAACTGCCTTCACCCAGCGACAGGTGCGCAGCAGCCCACCGAAGGTATAGAAGTGCAGGCTGTCGATCTCGAGTTGACCCGACAGCATCGCGCCGGCGATTTCACGCACGATCTTTTCCGGGCCGCTCTCGCCGAGCAGGCGGGTCAGCGCACCGCCACGCGCGCTTAAGGCACGCATCGAGGGCCCGACTCCGCAGCGCATCGCGTAGTTGACCAGGGTGGTGAGCTTGGCGGGACCGGCGAGGCCGATCGCGACCTGGCCGTGCACGCCACGCTCGTGCAACTGGCGGGTCCAGCTGAGGATCCGGGCGCTCTCGAACAGGAACTGAGTGACGAACGTGAGTTCGACACCGAGTTCACGCGCGAGCTCCGCCTTGGCCGCTTCGACGCCACGGGTCTCGGCTTCGCTCACGGCTGGATGGCCTTCGGGATGGCCTGCCACACTGATCGTCGTAATGCCGTGGCGGCCAAGCAGACCAGTCTTCATGACCTCGGAAGTCGCCGTGAATGGTCCGACCGGTTCCTTCACGTCGCCCGCGATCAGCAGGATCTGCTTCACGCCCGCGCGCCGCGCCAGCTGCTCGAGGACCTGTTCCAGCTGCTCCTGGCTGGTGAGCTTTCTCACCGGAACATGAGGGATGGGTTCGAACCCGTGCCCGCGAACCTGAGCCGCGGTCGTTATCGTCGCTTCCCACTCCTGGCCCGGCAGGTGGCTGATGTAGAGGGCGCCGCCCTGCAGGATGGTCTGGCACTCGGCGAGCTTCGCCACGTCGTGCACGGTCATCTCGACCGACGCGCGCTGGGCGAGACGCATGATGGTGGCGCGCACGTCGCCACCGGGCAATTCGTGTAGACGCTTGGCTGCTTGTGCTCTCATCGGGCCTTAGTCTGCCGACTTTCAGTGCGGTGGACTCGACTTGCAGCGAAATTCGGCGCGCACACGCGCGATGGCCGCGCCCTGCGGGATTTGAAACAATTGATTCCAACGACCACCAGGCCCGGGGGAAGGGACTTGTCAGCCAGGATCATCGATGGAAAGGCCATTGCCGCCGACTTACGCACCAGGGTTGGGCAGCGGGCGGCCGATCTCGCCAAGGCGCAGGGTGTCGCGCCGGGACTTGCCGTCGTCCTGGCTGGCGATGATCCGGCCAGCCGGATTTATGTCGACAACAAGAGCAAGCAGGCGGCCGCGGCGGGGTTTCGCAGCTTCGACTATCGGCTGCCCGCAACCGTCACGACCGCAGAGCTCAACCGGCTCATCGATGAGCTCAACGCCCGGGAGGATGTCCACGGCATCCTGGTGCAGCTGCCGCTGCCAAAGGGCGTCGCTGAGACCGAGGTTCTGCTGCGCGTTGATCCGCGCAAGGATGTCGATGGCTTCCACCCGATCAACGTCGGCCGCCTGGCGACCGGGCTCGAGGCGATCGTGCCGTGCACGCCGCTGGCGTCCCTGATCCTGATCCGCAGCGTGCGTCCTGACCTTGCCGGTGCACGCGCGCTCATCGTCGGACGGTCGAACATCGTCGGCAAACCTGCCGCACAGCTGCTGCTGCGCGAACACTGCACGGTGACGATTGCTCATTCCCGAACGCGCGATCTGCCGGCACTTTGTCGTGAAGCGGAAGTGCTGGTGGCGGCTCTCGGCCGTCCCAAGGCGATCAACGGCGAATGGGTCCGCGAAGGCGCCATCGTGATCGACGTCGGGATCAACCGCATCACGGACGAGTCGGGTCGCAATCGAGTCGTCGGCGATGTGGATTTCGATTCGGCTGTGCAACGCGCCGGGGCAATCACGCCGGTGCCGGGCGGCGTCGGACCGATGACGATCGCCTGCCTGCTCCTCAACACGCTGAATGCAGCGATTCGCTCGACGCCGGGCGCGGGCGAGGTGCTGTCACCGTTTCAATAGCGATTCACTGGTAGCGGGTGGGATCGGCGATGCCAGCCGCTTCGAATCCCGCACGGCGCAGGCGACAGGCGTCGCAGCGCCCGCAGCCACGTCCCGCCTTGTCCGGCTGATAGCAGGAAACGGTCATCGAGAAGTCGACGCCCAGCTCCAGGCCGCGCTTCACGATCTGCGCTTTCGACATCTCGATCAGTGGCGCATGAATGCGCATCGGCTTTCCTTCCGCGCCGGCGCGTGTCGCAAGCGCCGCCAGTCTTTCGAACGCGGCAATGAACTCGGGCCGGCAGTCGGGATAGCCCGAGTAATCGACCGCGTTGACACCGATGAAGATATCGCGGGCCTCCAGGACTTCCGCCCAGCCGAGCGCCAGCGACAAGAGCATGGTGTTGCGCGCCGGGACGTAAGTTATCGGGATGCCCTTCGTCGGCGTCTCAGGAACCGCGAGAGTCGCGTCCGTCAACGCGGACCCGCCGATGCCAGCCAGGTCCACGTTCATGGTCCGGTGCTCGACCGCGCCTAAATGCCGCGCGACCCGGGCAGCGGCTTCCAGCTCGACACCATGACGCTGACCGTAGGAGCAGCTCAGCGCGTGACAGGTGAACCCCTCGTGTCGCGCAAGCGCCAGTGCGGTTGCAGAATCGAGACCACCGGACAAGAGCACGACCGCGCGCATGCTACTTCCCGGGCACGTTGCCCCACAGGTACTTGTGGAGCTGGATCTGGAAGCGCACCGGCAACTGGTCCGCCAGGATCCAGTCGGCGAGCTCCGCGCCTGGAAGCTCCTCGTGACTCGGCGAGAACAGGATCGGGCAGCGCCCTTCGAGCGCGTGCTCACGGATGAAATCCTTGCACCAGTCGTAGTCGGCGCGATCGCAGATCACGAACTTGAGCTGGTCGGTGGCGCGCAGGTCGGCGAAGTTCTCGATGCGGTTGCGATGGTTTTCGCGTGAGCCCGGCGTCTTGACGTCGACGACTCGCACCACACGCGGATCGACGGCGGTGACGTCGATCGCACCACTGGTCTCGAGTGAGACCCGATAGCCGGCATTGCAAAGTCGTTCGAGCAGTTGCAGGCAGGTGCGCTGCGCGAGAGGTTCTCCACCCGTCACGCATACATAGCGTGTCTTGTGGCGCGCCACCTCGGTCAGGATCTCCTCGAGCGTGCGCCACTCGCCACCGTGAAACGCATACGCCGTATCGCAGTACTGGCAACGCAGTGGGCAGCCGGTAAGGCGCACGAACACGGTCGGAACTCCGACGGTGTCTGCTTCGCCCTGCAGTGAAAAGAAGATCTCGGTGATCTTCAGGCGGACGGGATCGCTAGCTTCCCTGGACACTTCATTTCCGCCTGGGCCTCGAGGCCCGTCAGCTCAGTGCCCCTCGTCCTTCAGCTTCTGGAGGCGCTTGGCCGCTTCCGGCGCCGCGCCCGAGTCCGGGAAGTCCTTGCCCACGCGCGTGAGAGCATCGCGCGCCGCATTCCAGTTCTTGAGCTCGTACTGGCAATACCCGATCTTGAGCCACGCGTCGGGGAGCTTGCGTGACTCCTTGTAGCGATCCACGACCACGCGAAACGCCGTGAGTGCTTCGTTGTAGTTGCGGGTCACGTAGTAGCTTTCGCCCAACCAGTACTGGGCATTGTCGGCAAGCGCACTGGATGGAAACGCCACCAGGAACTGTTTGAAAGCGGCGGTCGCCTTGTCGTAGTCGCCCGCCTTCAACAGATCAAAAGCCGCCTGGTAGTTGGCGCGATCCGAACCCGCTGGAACAAGTAGCGCCACGCCGGTGGCAGCAGCAGCCTCGCCCGCCCCCACTGGGGCGCCCGCCTCGAGCGCCTTCACGCGCCGGTCGATATCGGCGTACAGGTCGCGTTGCTGGGTCTTGCCCTTTTCCGTCTGGAACTGCAGCTCCTCGAGCGAGCCGCGCAGGGAACGCACTTCGGTCTGCAGCGCCTGGAGCTGCTGCGAGAGCTCCAGCAGGCTCTGGTTCGAGATCACGCGCTCGATGCGCTCGAGCCGACGGTCAAGATCGTTCAACTTTATGGTGACCGGGTCATCCGGCCCGGGCGTGCTCGCACAACCAGCCAGGAGCGTGACGAGAAGAACTCCCAGGGCATGCGCAGAACGGGTTAGTGGCATGAGTCCGTTCTCAGTTCACGTACACGATTTCGACACGACGATTCTTCGCCCACGCAGCCTCGTCACTGCCCTGCACCGCCGGACGTTCCTCGCCATAGCTGACGGTGGCGATCTGGCCTTCGCTGACGCCCAGCAGCATCAACGCACGCCGCACCGATTGTGCGCGACGCTCGCCGAGACCGATGTTGTATTCACGCGAGCCGCGCTCGTCGGTGTGCCCCTCGAGCCGCACCTTGAGTGAAGCACCGCCGGCCAGCCGCTTGGCATGGGCGGCAATCACGTCGCGGAACTCCGGACGGATATCCGCATTGTCGAAGTCGAAATAGATGATGCGTTCGTTGAGCCGCGCCTGCTGTGCCGCATCTTCGCTGCCTGCCCGTCCTTCGCCGACGCCGCCCTGGTCGCCGGGCGTGGTTGCCGCGCCGCCTTCCGTGGTCGCGGGTGGTGCTTCCTTCACGGCATCGTGTTTCGGGCACCCTACCAGCAGCATCGTGGCTGAGAGCATCGTCAGCAGCAGCGTGTTTCGCATTTCTCTGATCTCCATTGCCAGGACTTCGAGTCGTCGATTTCTACCACAGACGCCTGATCGGCAACACCCCTCGACGCATCACGCGAATCATGATGCGGGGAGCGGCGACCAGATCGGCTCGCGAATGTCACCCTGTTCGGCGGCAATGCGCTGGTGCACGCTGCCGTCGACCGATACCGTCGCCAGCACACCGCGCCCTTTGTCCTGCGTGCCATAGATGAGCACGGCGCCGTTGGGCGCAAAGCTCGGCGATTCATCGAGAGCGCCCTGCGTGAGTACCCGGGTGGAGTTGTTCCTCAGGCTCATCACCGCGATGCGGTACGAACCACGATCAAGCGTCACCATCGCGAGCTGCGTGCCATCGGGCGACACGCGCGGCCGCGCGTTGTAGCTGCCTTCGAAGGTCACACGCTGCGCGCGTTCCCCGGCGCCGAGCCCGACGCGATAGATCTGCGGCGCGCCCGAGCGGTCGGAGGTGAAATACAGGCTCTTGCCGTCCGGCGACCACGCCGGCTCGGTGTCGATCGCGTTGTCATCCGTGATGCGGGTCAGCGTCTGGTCGTTCAATCCGAGCACGTACACGTCGAGATTGCCGTCCTTGTGGGAGAGCGTGAGAGCGAGGCGCTTGCCATCGGGAGACCAGGCGGGCGCACCGTTGATGCCCGCGCGCGCCGAGACGCGCCGCCGCTCGCCGGTACGCAGGAGTTGCACGTATACAGCGGCCATCCGGTTCTCGAACGACACGTAGGCAAGGTTCTGTCCGTCCGGCGACCAGGCAGGCGACATGATCGGCTCGGCGGATTGCGTCACGACGTGCGGATTCACGCCATCCGCATCCGCGACGATCAGCTGGTGGCGCGCACTCGCGCCCTGCCCGAGGACCGACACGTACGCGACCCGGGTGGAAAACGCGCCCGGGATGCCGGTGAGCTTCTCGAAAATGCGATCGCTCACCCGGTGACTGGCGGCGCGCAGGGAACTGGTCGCCGCGGGCTGGGAATACTCGAGGAGCTTCTGGCCATTGAGCACATTGACCAGCGCATAGTGGATCACGTACTGGCCCGGGGCCCCCGGCTGCAGTTCGCCCACCACCACGAAGTCGTTGCGCAGCAGCCTCCAGTCATCGGGCGCCACGTCGCTCGCCTTGGTCGGCAAGTCGACCATGTCAGAAGGCGCCATGGGGCGAAAGCGCCCGCTGCGCTGCAGGTCCGCGGCCACCACGTCCGCGACATCGATGGGTGCCTGATCGACTCCCGACCAGCCAAAGGGCACGATCGCGATCGGTATCGGGTCGGTCACGCCTTCGGTGATCTCGATCGTGAGCTCGGCGCGCGCCGGTGCATGCGCGAATGAAAGAACTGCAACCGCCAATGCCGCTGCCAGCGTCCGCTTCAGACCTTCCCTACCTGGATTCACCCTGCACCTCGCAGTGAATATGCCGCAAAAGATCACTCACCGGGCTTGAATTCGAGCTTCAGATTCCTTTCGAACAGCGCCGGGTCCGACGGTTCCGGGAGTGGCGAGGCACGATACACCGCTGCCTCGATCGATTGACGGACCGCATCATCGCCATTGCATTCACCGATCTTGACCCCGACCACTTCGCCGCCCGGAACCTGGGTCACGTTGACGATGCACTTGAGCCCTTCCCGCGCGCTCGGCGGTCGAATCCACTTGCGCTGGATCTGTGCCTGGATCTGCGCCACGTATTGCGCCAGCTGCCCGGAGTCCTCGGCCGCGCTGCGCCGCTCCTCCTCTGCGAGCCGGCGCTTGAGCTCGGCCTCGCTGTCCTTGCGCTGCTTCGCCTCCTGCTCCTTGCGCTTCTTGTCTGCGGTTGCCTTCGCCTGCTGCTGGCGCTTGGCCTCGTCCGCCTTGCGCTTCGCCTCCTGTTCCTGCTGCTCGCGCTCCTGGGCCAGCTTCTCTTCTGCCTCGCGCTGCTGCTTGAGATCTTCGACCTTCTGCTGTTCCTCTTCGCGCTCGCGGCGCGCCTGTTCAGCCTGCTGGCGCTCTTCCTCGGCCTGACGCTTGCGCTCCTTCTCCTCATCTTCCAGGCGCTGCGCTTCCTCCTGCACGCGCTTCTCGTCGACTACCGTGGCCTCGATCGCCGGCTGCGCGGCAGGTTGCGGCGTCGGTCGCGAGCGCAAGGTGACGAAACCATAGGCCAACAAGCCGATGACGAGTGCGTGCAGCAGTATCGACAGGGTGAGCGAGAGGGCGTGTTCGCGCGCAAATCCTGCCATATCTAGCGTTCGTTCCGCCGGTCCTCTGGCAGCTTCTCCGGGTCGGTGATGAAGCCCACTTTCTTTGCGCCCGCCTTCTGCAGCAGCACCATCGCCCTCACGACGCGGCCATACGGGACGACCTCGTCCGCCTTCACCAGTACGGGTGTCTGCTGGTCGCGCCGCAATACCGCGGCTGCCCGGGCCTGCACCGTCACTTCGTCGAGCGGTCGATCCTTGTCACGTCCGATGTTGAGATAGAGCTGCCCCTTCTTATCAACGCTCAGGACCAGCGGTTGGTGTTGCTTCATCATCTCCGGATCGAGCGGCTCGGCGCCCGCGTCCGGCAGATCGACCTTGATCCCCTGGGTGAGCAGTGGCGCCGTGATCATGAATATGATCAGCAGCACCAGCATCACGTCGATATAGGGCACGACGTTGATTTCGCCCATGAGCTTGCGGCTGCGACTGCGCGTGGACTTGGGCATCAGACAGCTCGGGCGGCGGCGTGCCGCTGCAGGATGGTGGCAAATTCTTCCATGAAGGTGTCGTAACGCAGCTCGAGGCGACTGACCTGGTCCGCGTAGCGGTTGTAGGCGATCACCGCCGGGATGGCGGCGAAGAGTCCCATCGCGGTTGCGATCAGCGCCTCCGCGATCCCGGGCGCAACCATCGCGAGGGTCGCCTGCTGCACATTCCCCAGCGAGTGGAACGAATTCATGATGCCCCACACGGTGCCGAAGAGACCCACGTACGGGCTGGTCGAGCCGACGGTCGCCAGCATCGCGAGGTTGTGCTCGAGCCGGTCGACTTCGCGCATCTGCGCTACCCGCATGGCGCGCTGGGCGCCCTCGAGCAACTGCGCCGGTGCAACGCCGCTTTGCTGGCGCAAACGTCCGAACTCGCGAAAGCCCGACTCGAAAATGCTCTCCATGCCGCTCGCGCTGCCTTCGCGCGACTCGATGGAGCGATACAACATCGACAGGTCACCGCCGGACCAGAAGTTGCCTTCGAAGCCATCGGCCTCGGTGCGCGCACGCCGGATCAACGCGCGTTTGCGCAGGATCACCGCCCAGGAGGCGATCGATGCGCCGAACAGCAGCGCAAGCACCAGCTGCACGACAAAACTGGCGTCCAGCACCAGCTTGATGACCGAAAGATCCGACGGCATTCCTTCTTACCCCTCTTGCGTGGCGATGGCTTGCAACAGGTTATCCGGCAAGCGGCGCGGCCGCAGCGTCGCGCAATCGAGACACGCGGCGCGGGTGCGCGCCCGCGTGAGGAGGTCGCCGCCAACCTGTTCCCGATAGACGTCCTGCGAGAAAGCAAAACTCGCGCGGCCCTCGGAGAGAATGGTGCACGTGATCATCAGCATGTCGTCGAGCCGCGCGGGCAACAGGTAATCGATGTTGACCGACACGATCGCGAACATCACGCCCTGTTCCTTCGCCAGCTGGTTCTGATGGATTCCGAAACTGCGCAGCAGTTCCGTGCGGGCGCGTTCCATGAACTTGAGATAGTTGGCGTAGTAGACGATGCCGCCTGCGTCGGTGTCCTCCCAGTAGACCCGCACCGGATAGGTGAACGTGGTCACGGCCAGGAGTGCCTCATTGTCTGCCCTCGCCAAACAGCGGCAGACTGCCACCTCCGCGATCCGACTCCGGTGCCTTGAGACCGAAGTGCAGGTACGCCGTGCGCGTTGCCATGCGGCCGCGTGCAGTGCGCATCATGAAGCCCTGCTGGATCAGGAAGGGCTCGATCACATCCTCGATGGTGTCGCGCTCCTCCCCCACCGCGGCCGCAAGGCTGTCGACGCCAACCGGGCCGCCGTCGAACTTTTCGATGATCGTGAGCAGGAGCTTGCGATCCAGCGTGTCGAAGCCCTGCGGATCGACCTCGAGCAGATCGAGCGCGGCAGTTGCAACCTCATCGGTGATGCGACCTTCGGCCTTCACCTCGGCAAAGTCGCGCACCCGGCGCAGCAGCCGGTTCGCGATGCGTGGCGTGCCGCGCGAGCGGGTCGCAATCCGGCGCGCACCCGCGGCATCGATGTGCAGATCGAGGATGCGAGCCGAGCGCGTGACGATGCGCTCGATCTCATCGACCGCATAGAACTCGAGCCGCTGCACGATCCCGAACCGATCCCGCAGCGGCGAGGTCAGCAACCCCGCGCGGGTCGTGGCTCCGACCAGCGTGAAAGGCGGCAGGTTCAACTTGATCGAGCGGGCGGCGGGCCCCTCGCCGATCATGATGTCGAGCTGAAAATCCTCCAGCGCGGGATAGAGAATCTCTTCCACCACCGGGCTGAGGCGGTGAATCTCGTCCACGAACAGCACATCGCGTGGCTGCAGGTTGGTCAGGAGCGCGGCGAGATCGCCCGGGCGCTCCAGCACCGGACCCGAGGTCTGGCGCAGGTTCACGCCGAGCTCGTTGGCCACGATGTGCGCGAGCGTCGTCTTGCCGAGACCGGGTGGTCCGAAGATCAGCACGTGATCGAGCGCATCGCCACGATTGCGCGCGGCGGTGATGAAGATCTCCATCTGCGCCTTGACCGCGGTCTGACCGATGTAGTCGGCCAGCACGCGCGGACGCACGGCACGATCGGTGACCTCGTCTTCGCCGCTCGGCTGTGGCCCGATCACGCGTTCTTCGTTCAAGCTAGTCCCTCACCGCCGCCTGCAAGGCGCGCCGTATGAGATCTTCGGTCGAGCCGTCCCCACCGTCCGCGGCCTTGAGCAGGCGCGCTACTTCGAGCGGCTTGTAGCCGAGCGACACCAGAGCGCTGAAGGCTTCGCCATGCGCGGCACTCTGGCCGCTCTGCGCCCGTGCCACCTCGCCTACCGTCGCGAGACTCTGCAGCCGGTCGCGCATTTCGATCAGCAGGCGCTCGGCTGTCTTGCGCCCGACTCCCGGGATGCGCACCAGGCTCGCGGCATCCTGGGCTTCGACGCAACGCGCGAATCCTTCGACGCTGATCCCGGAAAGAATCCCGAGCGCCATCTTCGGCCCGACGCCTGAAACCTTGAGCAGGGTTCTGAACAGGCGCCGTTCCGCGTCGGTGGCGAAACCATACAGCACTTGCGCGTCCTCGCGCACGACGAGATGAGTGAAGAGCTGCACCTCACCGCCGGCGGCGGGCAGGTCGTAGAACGTCGACATCGGTGCTTCGAGCTCATAGCCGACGCCGTTGACGTCGACAGTCAGGGCCGGCGGGTGCTTGGCGAGGAGACGACCGCGCAGAAACCCGATCATGGAATGCGCAGCAGGTGACGGAGCTGCCGGCCGTGTGCATGGCACAGCGCCACGGCCAGCGCATCGGCTGCATCTGCCTTCAAGCGCCCCTCGACGTGCAGCAGCGCCTTCACCATGTGCTGGACCTGGGTCTTCTCGGCCCCACCGCTTCCGACCACGGCTTTCTTGATCTCGCGTGCTGAATACTCGAACACCCGCACGGTCCCACCGAAGGCGCCGCACAGGGCCGCACCGCGCGCCTGGCCGAGCTTGAGCGCACTGTCCGCATTCTTGTTGACGAAGACGCGTTCGACGGCGACTTCGGCCGGCTGAAACTCCGTCATCAGCGCCTGCACGCGCGCGAAGATCTCCTGCAGGCGCTCGGGGAAGGATTCGCCCGAAATGTTGATTGCGCCGCTTGCGACATACACGGCATTGCCGCCGCTGAAGTCGATGATGCCGAAGCCGGTGCAACGCGAGCCGGGGTCGAGGCCGAGCACTCGCACGGACGTCGCCGTCGCGTACGCACCGGGGGCGTCACCGCTGGACGGCGCCCCGGGCTTATACGCGCGCCAGGATCTCGTCCGGAATGTCTGCATTCGAGTAAACGTGTTGCACGTCGTCCAGGTCTTCCAGTGCCTCGAGCAGCCGCACCATCGACTCCGCCTGCTCTCCCTCGAGCGCGGTTGAGGCTCCCGCTCGCATCGTGATCTCGGAGCCGCCCGGCGCAAAGCCCGCCTGGCCCATCGCATCGCGAACCCGCTCATATTCAGAAGGATCCGTCAGCACGTCGATCGAGCCATCCTCATTGGTGACCACGTCTTCCGCCCCGGCATCGAGCGCGGCCGCCATGACGGCGTCCTCATCGCTCCCCGGCGGATAACACAGCATGCCGACCTCGTTGAACAGGTATCCCACCGAGCCCTCGGCGCCGAGATTACCCCCATAGCGGGTGAAAGCGTGGCGCACGTCGGCCACCGTGCGGTTGCGGTTGTCCGTGAGGCATTGAACCATCACGGCGACGCCGCCTGGGCCGTAGCCTTCGTAGTTCACTTGCTGGAAGCTGTCGGTGCCGATCTCGCCCGTCCCGCGCTTGACGGCGCGCTCGATGTTATCGCGTGGCATGCTCGCAGCCCGAGCCTTGTCGATGACCATGCGCAGCCGCGGATTGGAGGCGGGGTCGCCTCCGCCGACACGGGCTGCAGCGGTGATCTCACGGATGATCTTAGTGAAAACCTTGCCGCGCTTCTTGTCCTGGGCCCCCTTGCGATACTGGATGTTGGCCCATTTGCTATGACCTGCCATGTGCTTGAAGCCCGCGCGAAAAGTGCAGGTATCATAGCCGGAAACCACCGCTGCGGACACCGCTGAGGCGCCTGATTCGACCGTGGAAACAACGACTTCCACCTTGCGTCCCGCCTCCGCCGCGGTGCTTGCCGCACAGGCGCAGCTGGCCTCGCTCGAGCCGGAAGATGGCGCCGAATCGGTGCGCGCGCGCGCCCTCGCGTTGTCCAGAATCGTCGCGACACTCGCCATCGATGATGAAGTGGTGCTCGCCGCGCTCGCCGTGCCGCTGCTCGATGCGCGTCTGATCGATGAGAACGGCGCCACCGCGCGCTTCGGCGCCGAATCGGTGCGCCTCGCCCGCGAGCTGCGCCAACTCGGCGGCGTTGGGCTGCCGGCGCAGTGGCGCCCGGAGCAGCGACTCTCCGCAACGCAGGCCGAAACGTTGCGCAAGATGCTGCTCGCGATCGTCACCGACCCACGTCTCATCATCCTGCGACTGGCAGATCAGCTGCTGCGCCTGCGCGAGGCGAAAGAGCTCAGGCCCGACGCCCAGCGACAGCTGGCTGTCGAAACGCGTGAGATCCATGCGCCACTCGCCAATCGGCTCGGCGTGTGGCAGCTCAAGTGGGAGCTCGAGGACCTGTCGTTCCGTTACCTCGAGCCGGAAAACTATCGGCGCATCGCCGCTGCCCTCAAGGTGCGACGTGCCGATCGCGAGCGCTATATCGACTCCGTCATCGAGCAATTGCAGACCGAGCTCGCCAAGGCGGGCATCCCGGCCGAAATTGTCGGCCGACCGAAGCACATCTTCAGCATCTGGAAGAAGATGCAGCGCAAGCAGCTCACCTTCGAGCAGGTGCTCGACGTGCGCGCCCTGCGCGTGCTGGTGGACACGATCGCTGACTGCTACGGGGCGCTGGGCGTGGTTCACGGGCTGTGGCCGTACATCCCCGGCGCTTTCGACGACTACATCGCGACCCCGAAGGACAACTTTTACCGCTCGCTCCACACCGCCGTGTTCGGCCCGGGGCACGAGCCGGTGGAGGTGCAGATCCGGACCCGCGAAATGCACGAGCATGCCGAGCTCGGTGTCGCCGCACACTGGAAGTACAAGGAGGGTGGCCAGCGCGATGCCGCCTACGAAGCCAAGATCCGCTGGGTACGCCAGCTCCTCGAGCCCGAGGAAGGCAGCGAATCGGAGCGTGATTTCCTGGATCGCGTGCGGGCGGAGATCTTCGAGGACCGGATCTATGTTCTCACGCCGAAGGGCGAAGTCATCGATCTCCCCAAGCAGGCGACGCCGCTCGATTTCGCCTACCACGTGCATACCGACCTCGGGCATCGCTGCCGCGGCGCGAAGGTCAACGGGGCGATGGTGCCGCTCCACACCCGGCTCGCCACCGGCCAGACGATCGAAATCCTGGCCGCAAAAACCGGCGGCCCCAGCCGGGACTGGCTCAACGTGGAGCTGGGCTTCCTCGCCAGCGCGCGCTCGAAAGCGAAGGTCCGGCAGTGGTTCAACGCGCTGGAGCTTGCGCAGACGATCGCCACTGGGCGCGAGATCCTCGAAAAGGAACTGCAGCGCCTCGGCAGGACGGCGGTCAAGCTTGATGATCTGGCGCGCCGCCTGGGTTTTACGTCCGTCGATGACCTCTGCGCCGCGGTCCCGAAGGAGGAGTTCAACCTGCGCAGCATCGAGCAGGCATTGGGCCACGCGACGACTGCCGAGCCGCCGCCGCCCCGACTGCCGGCTCCATCGGTCAAACCGCGCGACGTTTCGCCGGGCAAAGGACGGGTGCTCGTGGTTGGCGTCGATTCGCTTCTGACGATCCTCGCGCGTTGCTGCCGCCCGGTCCCTCCAGACGACATCGTCGGCTTCGTGACCCGTGGCAAGGGTGTTTCGATCCATCGCGCGCGCTGCGCAAACGCGCAGTCGCTCGGGAGAAAGGAACCGGAGCGGGTGATCGAAGTCGCCTGGGGTGCCGCGGGAGACGGGCTTTATCCGGTGGAGATCTACGTGCTCGCGCAGGACCGCCAGGGGTTGTTGCGCGACATCACCGAAGTCCTGGCGCGCGAGAAGATGAACGTGGTCGGTGTGAATACCGCCAGCACCCGCGGCGAGGCGCACATGTCGTTTACAGTCGAAGTGACCGATGGGCCGGCCCTGCGGCGCGCCCTGGCGCAGGTTGCGGAAATCAAGGGAGTCCTGGCGGCGCGCCGGCGCTAGCGCGAGCAGCCGGCCGAACGTGAAAAATCGGCCCAACGTTTGATGATCCAAGAGGGCGCCTGTATTATTCGCGGCTCTTAGGCGCGTAGCTCAGCTGGTTAGAGCACCACCTTGA